>OOAZ01000187.1_pt1 | contig 61223 bp, 94 predicted proteins | sample 1671221 | NCBI WGS metagenome assembly OOAZ01 (sample SAMN06348134, study PRJEB24527) | human gut metagenome | biome: human gut; feature: ankylosing spondylitis patient; material: feces | host: Homo sapiens | place: China | collected 2015-10
AAGCCGGTACCCCTACCGTTGCCCATACGGGCAGAATCCCAATAGCAGAGTCCAGTTTGACCAGACCCGTCTTCGTTAGCGCAAGGCGGTATGTTGGCAGTATCACTACCGCAAGCGGCTAACGACATCAAGGCGATTAATACGGCAACAGCCGCGACACACTTATTACGCATGGTTTCCTCACTTCCGTGTGAGGCGTGCTAAGATGTAGCACGCCTCGATTGTGTTTTGATTACTTGCAAATGTTTGAAAACGATTAAGGCACGCGCTCTATGGTTGCAGCCATAGAGCGCATTCTTTTACTCGGGCCACCCGTCCGTAAGTTCGTAGGGATGGCACCCAAGAGCGCGGGACAGTCTCAGTGCATTGTCAAGAGTCATATTGCGAACGTCATACTCACCACGCTCGTAACGGCTTATGATTGTCTGCGCTATGCCTGTCTGCTTGGCTAACTGTGTTTGCGTCAGCCCTCGTTTTTTCCGCAGTTCCCTTAATCCCATAGGCTCACCCACTTTCAAACGGTTATGAGTGAGTCCGATTCTAGCACTATATTGTGCTATCTACGGCTAGGGAAACACTCTTGATTTTTCAAACTTGCTTTTGTCTTACTCGATTGAGCTTGATGATTAGTACTATATCGTACTATCTGTGGTTAAACAAATCGGCGTGTCGGAAAACCAGCACGCCGAACGGCTCACACTGACGTGAACTCACGCACCAGCGCATGCCGCATGATGTCATCAGCGGACACGCCACGACGTTTAGCGACGGCATCCAACATGGCCGACATGTCAGCGCTTAACGAAAACGTCCGACTGACAGCATCCGCCTGAGCGACAGGAACGACAGGCCCGGAATACACCGCACCCGGCCTTCCGCCGAACTCGCCGTTATCCGCATCGTCGGCCCACTTGTCCAACATGTCATCAGTGACCACACGGCCACCCTTCGCAACAAAAGACATGACACTTCCTCCTTTACAAAAGTTTCAGTTCCCGCAGCACCTTCGGCGTCGCACGCATGGCATGGAACACATGCCAACGATCCGACTCATCTAGTACCGCCACCATTTCCAGCAAACGCCCGTACTCGTCGTATCCAACCGCCACATAACGCAACGGGTCGGTATCCTCACGCGCCATAAACCGCACGACGTTCGACCATGCCACGCGCACCGAATCAGCGGACACGTCGGGATGTCGAGTCTGGATACGCGGGTCAACGACGATATCGCCAACCGGCACGGCTCACCACCTTTCGATATAACAGGTTCCAGCGTATCCCGTCCACCTTGGGACACGCTATGAGTGCCTAGACTATGGGATAAACCCAGTGAGCTAGGCCGACTGTGTACAAGGCCCACAGTCAGGCGAAGAATTGATTAGGGCACACACCTAGCTTTCGCTAGTGTTTTCTTTCGGCTCACTAGGAGCCTCAGCAAGCGCAAACATCTCGGATAAATCGTTAGCCATCTTGCGCCGCCCCAACGCACGTAACCATTTAACAGCCATCTCTAACGTCATGTTTTTTGTATCGAGATGCCCATTCTTGTACTTGGATACCGTGGTACGAGGTATGCCGATTTTATCGGCTAACTGTTGATTATCCAGATTCTTGCTGTCTTGCAATTCCCTGTAGTCCATGGCCCACCTCGCTATCTGTTTCAGTGGGCCTAATTATACCTTTGGCTTATTCGCAGACGGAGTTTCTGATGCCATCGCGCCGCGTTCTCTCAGCGGCCCCCGCACTACTCGCAAGACCTCTGCCTTGCTTCATTATCCCTCACCAGTCCTTGACTGGGTATCGGTAACACTATTCAATTCTCAAACTCTCATGTCACTCGGGATAGCTCTCACCTATCACCGGGACTTCGTGCGCCGCTGGGACTCGAACCCAGTACCCGCCTATCGGCGGCGCTGTCAGTAGTTGAGCTCGGCCCACACTCGGTCGAACTTGCGGTAGAGCTCGGCGGGGTATTCCTCGTTGTCGTCCATCTCGATACCGAGGGCTATGGCCGTGATGTCCAGCACGTTGTCATAGGTGCAGGGCTTGCATACCGTGGCCAGGTCTACCGCCGCTCTAAAGGCTTTGGCTTTAATCTCCGTGGTGTTCATCTCGGGGTTCCTTTCTTGGTGTTCCGTGGTTGATGGCTATCACTATACGCGGTCCAATACTGGAACGCAAGTCAATAGCGATTGAACCACCCGTAAACCATTGCAAACACTAGCTTCACTCGGCGTGTCGAAACTTACGATTCACGACGTAAAATCGCGGGTATATACCTTATATACCAAATAAAGGCTTAACGAGAATATTCTCAATAAGAAATATCAAAAACAAAACCTGAGCCAACCACACTCAACAACGCAAGCATGAGTCACGACACACCAAGTTTGACAAACCACGCCACACGACTATCATTCTCCGCCCACACACAAGCATGACATAGAGGCAAACCACCACGTGACGGACTCACACGGACGGATAGACAGGCAACGGCACAGACGGCCACGACCACGCCACACTACGACACGCCGACACATACACCCCACCCCCAAGGGAAGGGTACCCACGGGCAAGACGCGGGGCCGCTGCGACTCTAGCTCTGACGCTGGATGCGATCTGGGGCTATTATGGAAAAACCGTTCGCTTCTGTGGTGAGTGCTGTTCTTTCACATTTTCTTCACTGCAACGCTTGCCGCAACGCTTGTTGTGAGTAAAATGTCGTGTAGACGGATTGTTGGGGAATGGAGCGAAGCTCAGGTTCCTGACAAGACGAGGCCCCGCAGTCGCGGGGTTTTCTCATATTTGCGTGAGATATCCCAATTGGTAGAGGACGCCGGCTCAAACCCGGTGTGTTGTGGGTTCGATTCCCTCTCTCACGACTAGGCCACGCCTTTTTTGAAAACCGAACCGTCAAAACAGTTTTACGAGGATTTGTAAGGTCGAGTTCTCTGGGATTCCGTTTTGTATTGGTGTTGTTTTCTTGGACCGGGGGCGTGGCCGTGGATGATTGGCAGAGTAGACGAATGCGGCGGCTTGCTAGGCCGTAAACCGTAAAAGGTTCGCAAGTGCAAATCTTGCATCATCCGCAGGATGGTCAGTAAGGCCGGTCAAGGTCGTGACTGTCGGTTGGGGTTTGACCGCCCGTGAACCGGCGTCGTGCAGAATCTCCGCACAGCATCGTGTGCCGACTCCCCGCTTCGCGTGGGTTGACGTCGGCTGAGGAGTGCCCCCGGTTCGCTGGGCGGCGGGAGTCTGAGATGGCTTCCACGGTGTCGAGCACGTGGAGTGCGCGCGTTCTGTAACACCGCTGCCTTCGGGCGTTGGGAGTTCGATTCTCTCCGGCACCACAATCGCGATGTAGTTCAAGAATCTGGCAGGGAACTGGGGCTGAGCACCTAGGCGGCTTTGGTTGCAGAGAATGTCGGGTAGCGCCCGGAGATCGTTGCATACTGATCGTGCAATGCGTTGCGAGATTTGGAGGGACCAGCCGATTGGCGGCGGCAACTGTTCCGAAAACAGTCTGCCCTGACGGGCGTGTGGGTTCGACTCCCACTCTCTCCGCTGTCTGGTCAAGGTATGTCAGCCAGCCTAAACAATTGACTACCCCAAATGCCCGTGGCCGAGTGGTTCAGGCACCGGTCTCCAAAACCGGTTACGGAAGTTCGATTCTTTCCGGGTATGCGATGCCTTGAGAAGAGGCAGCTCTTGGCGGTGATAGCTTCTCGGTCATTGCCAGTCGCCGGCGGCGGCTTCACGCCATGCCGTACGGCAATAACTGAATAGCGCTCCCTCTAGTGGGAGGCGTGGCATTCTAGCTCATTGGAAGAGCGGCGCTCTCGTAAAGCGCAGGTTCGAGTTCGATTCTCGGGATTGCCTCTAGGAACCGGTGGCCCGTGGGCCAACTCCCTTGTATTTGGATTAACCCCGTTGGAATGCTCGCTCGCCACGCTCCCACCGGTTCCGTCCCCTTATATATAAGGAGTCATCATGGCTTGGTCATCTTCCAACCGTGATGCACGGTTCAATCCCGGATGGGAGCGGACCCGCAAGCAGATATTGGAGCGGGACCGCTATCGATGCCAGTGGATTGTGACTGATTGGCATACGGGGGCAAAGCATATTTGCGGCTATTCGGCCAATGAGGTCGATCATAAGGTTCGCGCGAAGAACTGTGAGCCCGATGATGATTCCCCGTCGAATCTGTGGGCCTTGTGCCCGTACCATCATTCGCAGAAAACCGCGCAGGAGTCCGCTGAGCAGCGGCGCATGAATCGTGAACGCCGGAAGGAAGAGCAATGGTATTCGCATCCGGCGTTTCAGTGAGCGGCTATGTATGCATGGTGGCCGGCTGCGGGAATACGGTGTATGCGCGCGGCTTGTGCCGTCATCATTATGACCGTGACCGGTATGCGGGGAGTCCGATTATCCCGTTTCGTACCCGTTTGTGTCCTATAGGCCATTATTTTCAACCGTCTCGTGTTGACCAGATTTTCTGTTCCGGCAGGCATCGCAGCAAGTACAAGCGGCTGTCGGATAAAGACCCTGTGAAGTATCCCCCCAATCCGGAAACCCCCTTGTTCGTCAAGCAGGTCGAGGCCGAGGATATCGAGCCGGATATTCGGGTGGAGTCGTTCACCGACGCGGATGTCATCGCGGAATGCGATGGCGTGTGCGCTGTGTGCGGCAAGAGGGTCGATGTTGATTCTTTCGGGCCTGATGGTCCGGCGTTTAAGTGGAAGGTTCCTTTGGAGAAGTCGCGTCAGGCGACTTTGGCGAACCGACTTCTAGTCCATAACCGTTGCCTGTAGGCGGAATGCCTTGGCTTCGGCGTGCCCGGAACGGGCGGAATGGGGTTGAAGCATGGCTGGCAATGGTCATTCCGGTCGTAGCAAGGCCGGTAGGAATATGGTTTTGAAGAGTCCTGATACCGTGATGGGTCTGGACTTGCCCGCGACTCGTCCTGATGGGCGTGAGTGGCTTGACTTGACGAAACGCTGGTACAAGTCGATGCAGACGGGGCCTATGGCTCCGCGCATGGGCATGGAGGCCGACTGGTTTTCGCTGATGGATTTGGCGAAGCTGAAGGATGATTACTGGCGTATGTCGAAGCCTTCTGCGGTGATGGCCGCTGAGATTCGTCAGCGTGAGGACTCGTTTCTTATCACGCCCGCCGCCCGCATCAAGGCGAAGATCGAGGCCATTGAGGCTGATGATATGAGTACCGGAACCGGTCGCCCGGAAACCCGTGGCGAGGCGGTGAAGGAGGATGTTGACCGTCGCCGCCGTCAGTTGAGGGTGGTGAACGGTGGCGCATGACATTATTCCCCAGCTGACGCAGTGGGAGTACGATCATTCCCTCGGTCATCTGGCGGTGTGGTGGATTGAGACGTTCACGCTTATCGGTCGTGGCGACGGCATCGGATTGCCTATGCATTTCGATTTGGACGAGTACCAGTTCATGGTCGGCGCCTATGCGTTGAAGAGGAATGGCAAACGCAAGTTCAATCGTCTGTTCCTTTCCCGAGCCAAGGGTCGCGACAAGTCGGGCAAGGCCGCTGGTGTTGGCATGTTCGAGGGTTTCGGTCCTTGTCGTTTCGACCATTGGGCGCGTGAGGGCGAGACCTACACGTTCATGGGTGAGACATACGAGTATCGCGAGGGTGAGCCTGTGGGCAAGCCTGTCACCCAACCCGAGGTCGTGTGCTTGGCCAATTCCGAACAGCAGGCCGGCAACGTGTTCGAGTCCATCTACTACAACTGCGATTCCGGCCCCTTGTCCGATTGGAAGGGCATGGGCATGGATGTGGGCACGACCCGTATCATGCTTCCCGAGGGCGGAATCATCATGCCCATCACTTCTGGCGCTTCCAGTCAGGATGGAAAGCTGACCACCTGTGGTCTTGCCGACGAGACGCATCTTATGGTGCAGCCGAAGCTGTGGAACGTGTACAAGACCGTGGCCCGTAACCTCGGCAAGCGTGCCGGTACCGCTGGCACGTTCATGATGGAGACCTCCACGATGTACCGTCCCGGTGAGGGCAGTATCGCTGAAGCGTCGTACAAGTATGCGTGGGATGTGGCCGCAGGACGAATCAAGCATCGTGCCGGCATCTACTTCGACCATGTGTACGCGACGTTGGACGTGGAGGACTTCTCGGACGAGAAGAAGATGACCAAGGCTCTTGAGATTGCCTACGGTCAATCCTTGAAAAGCCCTGATGGGAAGGACCATATCATTCTCAAGGACGGTACCGACGTGCCGATTGAGAACAAGACCGGTCTGAGCGCCGATGGCCGTTATTCGCTGACCGATGGCGAGCTTGGCCCGTCCAAGGACGGGTGGTTGACGTTGGATGGTCAGCTTGACCAGATCTATCAGCCGGACACCGATCCCGCAGATTCGATTCGCTACTTCCTGAACAATCTTTCCAGCGTGCAGAACGCTTGGCTCAGGGAGTCCGACATTCAATCCCATGTCCTGTACAAGGACGAGATGGCCGGTTATCTGGGTTCCCGCAAGCTCGAAACCGCTTGGCAGAAATTCGTCACCAAGAAGGAGCCGATAACGCTCGGCTTCGACGGTTCCGTGTCGAAGGACTCCACAGCCCTCGTTGGTTGCAGGGTGTCCGATGGCATGCTGTTCCTTATCAAGCTGGAGCAATGCCCGGACGGGCCGGAGAAGGCCACGTGGAGGGTTGACCGTGACGCTTTCGACCAAGCCGCCAGAGACATGCTCGACAAGTACAACGTGGTCGGCTTCTTTGCCGACGCGGCCTTCTTCGAGTCGATGATAGGCGCTTGGGAGAAGGACTACGGGAAGAAACTGAAGGTCGGCCCCCGCAAGAACGGCGATCTCGTCAAGTTCTATACGAACAACTGGAAGAACGAGATGTATCAGGCCACGGAGAACGCGGCCACAGGTTTCCGCTACCCGTATGAGGAGCCGGAAGGCAGAAAGCCAGCGTTGAACAGCATCGCGTTGCTTGCCGACCCGAGGCTCGTCAACCATTTCCGGCATCCGCGCCGGGCGGACAAATCGTATGGCTACAAGATTCTCAAGGAATCACCGGCCAGCCCGAACAAGATCGATGCCTGCGTCGCGGGCATTCTCGCATACCGCGCACGCGCCCGCTATCTGGAGATAGCCGAGGAGAAGAGGCGTCGCGCGCCCATTCGCATCTATTAGGAGGTTAGCCCATGCCCGACGTGCAGCTTGCCATCAGGAACGCGACCGTCGAGGATACGGATGCCTGGAACCTCACCCAGCTTGCTACGGCTTGGGGGCGCAGGCTTCCCATGCTCGCCGTTCTGAAACAGTACAAGGACGGCAAGGAGCTTGTGGACTCCACGAGCGTGCCCGGCAGCACAAGCCCGAACGCGGCTCCCGTGTACCGCACCATGCGCGAGATAGGCACGTTGAATCTGGCTCGCCGTATCAGCGAAAGCGTGACCGACCGTCAGCGTCCGAACGGTTTCCGCAAGATATCCGACGATAAGGTGAAGGACACCGCCGCCGACGCCATGTACAGGGATTGCATGATGGACACGCTGCTGCGCTGCCACCTGTTCCCCGACACTGCGGATTACGGCGCCTCCTACGGCTTTGTGAACAAGGGGCGCGGGAAGAAGCTGGTGCAGGCGTGGAGCCCTTGGTGCTGCTACATGTCGGATGATGAAGATTCGGCCATCCATTACAGCTATGACGCCCGTGATGGGGTCGAGAACATTCGCTTGTTCAGCATGGAACGCGACGAAGCCGGCAATATCAAACGTGTGTATTCCAAGCTCGCCACGCGCGAGAGCGAACGCACGGTGACTGACCCCGACGATGACGAGGCCGTGGCACAGCTCGCCATAGAAGGCAAGGCATGGGAGCCGGGCAACACTTGGGAGTGGGCACAGGGCGATGAGACCTACGATTACGCTCTAGCCTGCGAAAGCCTTCCGGTGGTCAAACTGCCAACGCCGGACGGCATGGGCATGTTCGAGCCTTTTCTTGATACTCTGCGCCGTATCGACCGTCAGATTTTCGACCGCCTGTGCATAACCATGATGCAGGCGTTCCGCCAACGCGCCATCAAAGGCGACATCAACCTTGAATACGGCCCTGAGGATATCGAGGTCATTCAGGGCTTGAAGGATGAGGGTGACCCAATCGACCTTTCTGAAAGGTTCGCCATGGGTCCCGCAGCACTATGGAACCTGCCGGACGGCGTGGATATATGGGAGTCTCAGACCACCGATCTGAATGGCTTGCAGAACGTCATCAACGCCGACATCAAGCATCTTGCGGCCACTGCCGGCATCCCGTTGGATATTCTCAGCCCTGACGTGCAGGGTTCCGCCAACGGTGCCGAGTTGAAGCGCGAGACGCTGCGGTTCAAGGTCGAGAACCTGAACGCCCTCGCGTCCGAGGCCATCGGACGCATGATTCGCATGGCGTTGACGTTGAACGGCGAGGGCAGCGCCGCCGAGGACGATTTCGAGCTGATGTGGAAGCCCATGGTGTCCACGAGCAGTCTGGAACTCGCCCAATCCGGCCAGCTGAAATACCAGTCCGGTCTGATGGCCCGCCGCACGGTTCTCACCCATGACTTCGGTTTCACAGCTCAGGATATAGCCGAGGATGACATGAATCGCATGTCCGACCAGTTGACATTCTCCGACCAATCGGCCGGTCAGCCCGTACTGCAGGGCGCCGTGCAGCCGGCGACCGGATGGGATGAAACCACCCAGTCCGCCGTTAACGGTTTGAACGGCGACGAGAACGGCGACGGCGTTTCCGATAGCGTCACCAGTCTCGACGGCGTGGAGACGTTCTGATGGCCGACATCACCCAGATTCTCAACCAGCGCATGAGCCGGTACGAGCGCGAACGCGCCCGACTGGTCGAGGAATACGTGACCGCCGCATGGAAGATGTGGCAGAGCCTGTCCCCCGCCGACTGGTGGAACGATGCCATCACGCAGGGCGCGTCGGCTAACCTGACCTCACGGTATATGGCGTTCGTGGAGCGTATGCGCCGACTTGGCATAGCCTATGCCGACATCGCGCTCGGACTTGTCGGCGCCACCGCGCAGGGTCAGCTCCCGGAGTTCGAGGTGGTCAGGGACAACACGGACCCGTGGAAGATGATGCTCCGCCCCGTGGAATCCTACAGGGACGCTTCCAGTAAGGAGCCTCACTTGCGCCCGTCCGCGTGGGAGAACCTTGAGGCCGACGCGCAGCGTTCCGTTGACAGGTGGCTGAAAGAGGCGAACGAGCGTCTTATCGACATCATCGACACTGATTCCATGATCGCCGGAACCCATGCCACGTTGGAACGATACCGTAAGTCCGGCGTCACGAGATACCGGCGCATCATCCACCCGGAACTGTCCAAGACGGGCACGTGCGGCTTGTGCGTGGTCGCAGCCGACAGGGTGTATTCGATAGCCGCGCTCATGCCTTTGCACGGCAACTGCCATTGCACCGTGCTCCCCATCGTCGGAGACAACGACCCCGGTCTGAGACTCAACGACGATGACCTGAAACGCATCTACAAGGAGGCGGGCGGCACCGCATCCGCGAAACTCCGGCAGACCCGCGTGCTTACCCTCACCAACAGCGAGATAGGCCCCGTATTGAGCGCCAAGGATGTCAAGCCCCGCAAGGACGTGGACTGGCATCAGCCCGACGCGGATATGACACGGGAGCAGATTCAACGAATGTTGGAGAGAGCCAACGTGTTCACCGCATACTACCGGAAGGTCGAATCGACCGGAAAGGCCGAACACTTCCGCTACGAGGAGCACACCTACCATTTCGAACCTTCGCCGCACCTGAAACAGGCGCTGGCGTCAAACCTTGCGTTCGCGCAACAACTCAGGGCGAGGCTTCGCCTTGCCGCGTAACAGCAACCAAGTTGAAAGGAACCATCCCTGATGGCTGACAACGAAAACACCCCCATCGTCGAAACGACCGTGGACGGTGAGCCCGGAACGGGCGAACAGAACGACACCACGCCTAAGGCCGACAGCAACGACCTTGCCGACAAGGTGTCCATGTGGCAGGCCATGAGCCGCGAGAACGAGAAGAAGAGCCACGCGAACCTGAAGCGCGCCACCGATGCGGAAAGCAAGCTGGCCGACGTGGAGCACCAGTACGCGCAGGCTCAGACCCAGATCGCCAAGCTCAAGGCGCAGGCCGCATACCCGCAGCTCACCGATGAGGTGTTCGCCGCCATTGCACCCAAGGACGCGGACGCCGAGGCCATCGAGGAGTGGGCGAAGAACGCATCCCAGTTCATTCTTCCCGCGCAGACCGAAACGGTTGCCGACGAGGGGAAGAAAGAAGAACAGCAGCAGCCCCTGCCCGCCTCCGTATTGGAGGGATACAGCCATACGGCGCCTCATCCTCAAGGTTCGACGGCCAGTGGCGGATTGACTGCCGCATACGATTACGGGCGCAAGTTCGCGTCCATCAACAACGACAAAAAGTAAGGAGAACCCCAATGGCTAAACCCGTGGAAATGGTTCACACCACCGGCTATACGGTGCCGCAGGACGACCAGTCCTGGCTTATCAACCGCATCACCGATGGCATTCGTGAGGCGCAGCTTGACCTGAGCCTGTTCACCGGCGACAAGGAGAAGGAACAGAAGTACTTCGCCTCCATCGACCCGGATGATTTCAACGCCTGGCTGAAGTCCGGCATTCCGGTCGCCAAGGTCACCAGCACCGGCCTGTTCGGCCCGTATGACCCGACCGCCACCGATGGCCGCCAGCTCAAGGTCGCCGGTTTCCTTGAAAGCCAGCTGCACGTGGTGTTCACGCGCTCCGGCTTCGAGGACCAGTATCCGACCGCTGGCGTGCGCTACATGGCCGTCATCGACCGCAACAACCTGCCGGTCACACTGGCGGAAAGCACCGTTTTCGAGGGCCTTATTCTCGACTACGACAAGGACGCTGGCGGCGATGTGACGGTACTGTCCCCGTCCGCTGCCGGCACCGCTCCGGCCTACAAACTGACCAACGCCACTGCAAGCGCACTGGGTGGCGTCAAGCAGGCCGCGAACGTCGCCAACCTCGCAACCAGTGCCGACGCCGCCGCCATCGTCACTGCGGTCAACACCCTGTTCGCCAATCTGCGCACTGCCGGCGTCATGGCCGCTAAGTGACCTTAATCATTCGTTTCTGAAACCCGCCCCATGTGGCGGGTTTTTATACCCGAAAGGAACATCATGGCCCTTATCAACAAGGACATCATCACGCCCGCCGAGGCGTCGGCCATCGTGCTCGGCGCATATCAGTCCACGCGCGAGATTCTGCCGTTCGGCAAGATTCTGCCGGATGTGATGAACCCGACCGGTCTGAACGTGAGCTGGGTTCCGAACCAGCCGCGCTTCGAGGTCGAGGAAATGAAGTATTCGACATGGGATAGCGAAGCCCCGTATGACAAGACCACCGGTGGCGGCAAGAAATCCTATACGGAGATGCTGCCGCTGCGCAAGCGCCACCGCATCAGCGAGCACGACATCGCAGCCGGACGTGTCGCCGCCACCGCCACCGAGGCTTCCGACGAGCTGCGTGAGGCACTTGCCCGCCTCGGCACCGAAATGGCCTACCGTACGGAGAAGGCCAACGTCGCCGTCGCCGTGGACGCCAAGCTCGGCATCGGCGAGTCGAACCTGACCGCCAACTGGGATTACGCGCGAGACGCCTCGCTCGCCGTCGAACTCAAGGCCAACAACCTGTGGTCCAACGCTGCAAGCGACCCGATCAAGGACCTGCGCAAATGGAGCGACCTCGTGTACAAGGCCGAGGGCACCCGCCCGCGCGTCATGGTCACGACCCGCAAGGTCATGAACACGCTCATGGAGAACGCCGCCGTGATGAAGTACTTCTACGCGGGTCAGGCCCAGTCGGACATGCTGCCCGCCTTCATCGGCGAAGCCCAGGTGCGTGGCGTTCTTTCCTCCTATGCGAATATCAGCGACGTTCTGCTCGTTGATGAGACGTATGAGGAGTTCGCCCGCCAGCAGAAGATCATTCTGCCGGGCGGCGTGGCCTCCTTCTTCCCGGAGAACACCGTTCTGCTGCTGCCCGGCCTGAACGACACCGGCCTCGGCTACACGGCTCTCGGCCCGACCGCCGAAGCCAAGCAGTCCACCGTGTACGGCATCAGCCGCCAGTACGACGCCGGCCCGATTGGAGCCATTCTCGACATCCCGTCCGCCACGCCGGGCTACGAGGCTTACGTGAACGGCACGATGCTGCCGGTTCTCGTCCAGTCCAACAGCACGTTCAAGGCTACCGTCCTCAACGGCTGAGCTTAAGGAGCCAGCATGTCCACGACGCTTATCGACAACATCGACTGGTTGAAGTACATGCGGCTCAACGCGACCGGGGAGCCGGAACTGTTCGACAAGGACACCGGTTTCCCCGATTCGTGGGTGAAGCAGCAGTGCCGTAAGGCCGCATTGCTGTGCATGGCCGAATGCCCGAACGTGTACGCGCGGCTGCGCAGGCGGCGTCTGAGCGAATCGGACTTCGCCGGCGTGGTATGCGATATGGTTCTCCGTCTCGCCCGCCAATACAAGTACAATGCCGAATCGAACGGCAACTACTCGTACACGCGGCGCGATGACCAGCCGGTGACTCCGGGCTACAATCCCAGTCCCCGATTGTTCGTCGCAAAGGACGAAAAGGCCATACTCACCGGCTACACCAGTTCGCAGGGCGGCGGGCACATCAGCCTCGGCTTCGACCCCGGCTTCGGGGGCTGACCATGAGCCACCTGTATGACGGGGAGCAGCCCGAGGAGACCCACCTGTTCGATGACGTGGAGACAGAACCCCGCATCACGGATGATCTTCTGCACCGCGACATGATCGTGGTGCAGCCGATGAAACCGTATGAGACACCCTACGGTGCCGGCACGGTGCCGGATGGGGACGCCTCCTACTGTTACTGCTCGTTCGAGCCTCGAATCAATAAGAACAGCACGTTTTCGAAGAACTGGGCGCAGGATACCACGCCGCAATCGACAGGTGGCCTGCGTGAGGATGCTCTGGCGATCGTTCTCGCGCCGGAATGGCATGGGGACATCAACACGCAGTTCTGGTTCGATAACGCCTGTTACGAGGTTGACGGCCCGCCTATGGAGATGCGTCACGCCTCGGATGCCGCCCACCATTGGAACATCACCGCGAGATGCATCGGCCATGCGACCGAGGACAACGGGTTGAAACCGCCTGTCCCGCCCGAGGGGAGCCGCACATGGGGTACGTGAAACTGAAGCCCGCGAGGGTGCTGAACCGTGACATGGCGATACTGTTCGGAGCCGAAGCCACCCGTCCCGTGGCGGAGAAGGTCGAGGCGAAGGCGAAGGGACTGGCCGACGTGAAGGCGAAGCACTCGTCCGTCGCCGACCGCATCGACATCAGCACTCACGCGCATGGCACGCATACCGCCGTGATCATGAGCGTCAAGGGCCGTGACGGTTCCGAGATCGCCTCCCACTTGGAGTTCGGCTACTTCAACCGGTGGCTGGAACACAAGTACGGCATCAAAAGTCCGAGTGCCTGGATGCCGGGATTGTTCATCATGTCGGAGGCGAAATATGTCTGACCCCACGATATTCGACCTTTCCGTAAGGGAACAGTTGGATGCGGTCGCCATGACACGCGCCTACCTGGACGCCGTCGAATGGAAGAACCGTGATTTCAGGCCGGTCATCCAACCGGAGGTCACGCCCGCCACGGATTCGCTCCTGTTGTCCCATGACGTGATTCTCTACCATTGCGGTGCTCCTGAGCAGCCCGACTGGAATCTGAAGGCTTGGATATGGCAGTACACGCTGTCTTTGACGGTGTTGGGCCGTGACCCGGAACGGGTGGCCCGCATCTGCGGATGGCTGCACCGTTGCATATCCGCATGGCCCTACCGGCCCGGCACCGACTATGGGAAGATCGGGCGGATAGTGGACAATCCCGGTTTCGAGTCCCGGTCTTCCGGCGACATGACCAGTTCCAAAAGCATCGTCGCGTGGACTTCCACGAAACGCATACAGGCCGCGTCCCCACGCGGCTGACCTTATCTGAAAAACCATCAATCACACAATCAGACCCCGCACGCCTGCACGGCTGCGGGGTTTTCCATATTTGAAAGGAAAACGATATGGCTGACGAAATCGGCATCCACGACGACGGCGTGTTGACCGCCGTCCGAGGAACGATCTTCATGGCGAAGGCCGAGACCATCATTACCTCCGCACTGCTCAAGCAGTTCACCGTCGAGGCGGCGACCGTGGGCGTGGGCGACGGCATGTGGACGAACCTCGGCCACATGTCGAACGACAACCTGCCCGAGTTCGCGTTGGACGGCGGCGACGCCACCACGTTGAGCACCTGGCTCAAGGCGGCGTTCCGCACCCAGTACGCCCAGACCACCGGCACTGTGACGTTCAATTCGGTGCAGGGCGACAAGGGCACGTTCAAGACCTTCTACAACGCGGTCGATATGACCGGCGCCGGCGTGGCCTTCTCCTTGGAGAAGACCCCCATCAACAAGTCCCTGTTCATCCTGTGGTCCGACACGAACACGACCGGCCGTGCCGGCCTGCTGCTGCCGAACTCGGACATCGCGTTCTCCAGTCTGCCTGCTCTTTCCACGGATTCGTTCGTGGAGTTCTCCGCTCAGGCGAACATCAAGACATCCAGCACGCTTCCGCATGACAAGAACGGCAAGTTCACGTCCGTCGCCTACTTCGCGCCGTCCGACTTCACGGTCTGACCCGTCTCTTCCTTGCCGCGTCTCCTATCCGCGCGGCAAGGAACCCCCTCTTTCCACGGATAGGGCTTTTCAGAATCATTCTTTTCCACGGATAGGAGCCGATGATGGCAGAGAACACTAAGAACACGACCGACAACGCGAAGATGCCGGAGACATGGGACGAGCTCAAGGAGCAGCCGCTGTTCGCGGGACTGCCTGACATGGCGAAGCCGCAGGAGCTGAACGTGGCCCAGTCCGCCGAGTTCTCGGTGACATGGCAGCGCATCTCCGAACGCAACGGGAAACTGGGCGACATGGGCTTATTCGGCGACGATGAGGCCGACAAGCCGAAGAAGAAGCCGAAGTACGACGAGTCCGAAGCCGTCATCCTCATGGCCGAGATCGTGCAGTACGCGGACATGTTCTACCGCGAAATCGCGGCCGACGAGAAGCAGTGGGACGAGTTCACCCGTGGCCGCACCTTGGAGAACCTGTACGTGCTGCTGGTGTCCCTGACCACGTTCTATTCGGTGGCACTGGGAAAATCAAGCGCCTCCAAGACGCGCTTGGAGAATGCAGAGTAGCGGTCTCGGCCGACTTCCAACGCTTCTACAACATCAACCTCCCCGCCAGTATGGGCCGCATGGAGCCGTCATGGCTGTGCGACCTGCTGGACGGTTTGGAGGGCGTTGACGGGAGCCTGTACCGCGCGTGGATGGCCGAACACCATCCGCTCCTACGGGAAGACGCGAAAAGCATGCCGCGTCTTTCCTACCTCACCTACGGGCAGTCGCAGATGCTGATGCTCAGCATGACGAACCAGCTTGAGATGATTCGCGTGATGATCGCCCGCATGATGGGCGACAAGAAGTCGAAGCCGCAGCCCGTCTATCCGCCCGGCACCGTGGTCAAGCCCGATTCGGTCGGGCCGAAATCGTTCTCCACGGCGGGCAAGTCGTTCGCCCAGATCACGGGCATGTTGGGTGCCGTGTTCGGCGGCAACAGTTTCTAGCAGAAAACCCCTCGCATTCCACGAGGGGTTTTCGTTTATCCTCCCGGAGGTTTTCTCATGGCCTTGTATTCCGCTGGCGCGGTCGGCGTCGATATTCGCCCGGACACCGATAATTTCTGGAAGATTCTCAACGCGGAACTGCATTCTCGCCACCCCGAGGTCACCGTTGATGTGAACACGAAGGGCGTCGCACGCGCCAAGGAGCAGATGCGCGACCTTGACGGCAAGACCCTCACCAACGTGGTGAAGATCGACGGCGACCCGTCCGGCTTGCGTGCCATCGACAAGGCCATGCAGGCCCAGCGGAAGCAGTGGGAGAAGAAGCCGGTCACCAGCAGGTTCGACTTGGACGATACGTCGTTCAATGAGAAGATTCACCGGCTTTCCAACCAGATCAAGCGGACCGCCGGCCAGACGGAGGCGTTCGTCAAGAAGTCGCAGAAATCCGTGGCCGACAGTCTTCAGGACAGTCTCTCCCGCATGCGTTCGGCACGCGCCCTCTACGACAAGGAGGCCACGGCCGCATCCCGCAGGCAGACCATGCTCATCAAGGACGAGCACGCCGCCTACGACATGTACGCGGAGGCCATCGAGAACGGGTGCAAACGTCAGGAGCAGTTGACCCGCAGCCAAGCCGATGTCAGTAAGACCCTTGACTGGTCCATCAAGAAGATGAAGGAGCTGCGCGAGGCCGGGAACATCGACACCGCGAACTGGTACAAGAACAGTCGCATCCCCGAGCTGCGCGAACAGCTCAAGGGCCTGAAAGCCGACCTGAAGGCGGTAGGCAAGGAGATAGCGGAGAACAAGAAGGCGCAGGACAAGCTCTTCTCCGCCGATTTCGACAACAAGGTAGCGGCCCAGCAGCGTCTTATCGACTCCAACACCAAGAAGTGGGAGAAGGCGACCGACGCCATCTCCAAGTATTCGGACGCCGAGCTCATGCGCAAGGCGCGGCTCAAAGACTTCAACCGTGAGAACGACCGGCTGTTCTCCGGTCTGAACAAGATTCTCGACCTTGAGGAGAAGTCCGAGAAGCTGAACCGCAGGCAGCTCCAGCAGCTGTCGAAGCTCACGGCCGGCCAGAAGGCGTTGGCCGAGGTGTTCGAAGACACGGGAACCAGCGTCAAACGCCTCAACGCGGTACAGAACGATTCGCGCCGCACGATGGACAAGCAGCGCAAGACCGCCCGCGAACTGACCAGCCTGTTCGACGAGCAGGAGACCCAGATCAACGCGCTTTCCGCCGCGTTCCAGAAGTTCAAGCCCATGGGCATCGACAAGAACCTCGGCAAGGAGCTCAACAATACCTTCGACCAGCTGAAGAAGCTGCGCGACTTCGCATCCCGCAAGCCGATCACCGCCAAAGCCACATTGGATAAGACCCAATGGGACAAAAAATACGCGGAACTGATGTATGACGCGGAGAAGCTGCGCGCCAAACTCGACCGGGAGCATGAGGTCAACGTCCGCGTCAAGGTGTGGGAGGACAACGCCGACAAGCTCGAAGCCCGGTTGGAGAAGCTGCGTCATACGCGCCTCGACATTCCCGTGGACTGGCAGGTCGATCAGGAACGAATCATCGCGTCGATGCGTGAGACCGCCGCCAAGATCAAAGCCAATCCCGAACGTCGTTGGGAGCTTGAAGCCGACCTCGACCTGCAAATGCATCGCGCCGAGGAGAAGCTGAAGAAATTCGAGGACAAGAACGACGAGCTGAAGATGGATTTGGACTTGGAGACCGCGGTGGCCCGAGCCCATCTCGCCTACTTCACCCGCCCCCGCACCATCGACATCTTCGCTAATTTCAAGGGCACTGACCTTGGCAAGATTTTCTCCGGCATGACCAGTGGTGCGACCGGTTTGAAGGGCGTGCAGAACCAGTTCGACAGTCTTGTGAACCTGTTCGACAAGCTCGACAAGGTGGTTCCCAAGTGGTCGATTCTCGGTGCCGGCGTCACCGCGTTGGGTGCCGGACTCCTGAACCTGGGACGCACTGCGGGCGGTGTCGGCGTCAGCCTCGTGTCCATGAGCAAGGCCGCGTTGGCCGCTCCCGCCGCGTTGGCTGGTCTGGCGTCCGCAGGCTACGTGGGCTACCGGGTGTTCGGTGATTTGAAGGAAAAGTTCGATGTCACCAAGACCTCGCTGGCGAACCTGAACAAGGAGTTGGGCGACAACGCTTGGAACGAGTATGGGGATAACCTGTACCGTCTCGCCAACGACGTGGCCCCCTCACTGTCCAAGGGTTTGAACGGTATCGCCGTTGAGGAAGGCAAGGTGCTCAACGGGCTTATCGACGTGGTGCGCCAGTCGAACGAAGCCGACCAACTACCGCGTATCTTCGAGAACACTCGTCTCGCGGTGTCCGAACTGAACCCGGGCTTGCAGTCACTGGCCCGCGCGTTCCTCGGCTTGGGCGACCAGTCCAGCCAGTATCTGCCCCGCATGGCCTCCTACATTTCCGACGTGGCCGAGAAGTGGGCGAACTGGGTGGATACCGCCGAACGTACCGGTCAAGTCTCTAAGGCGATGGAAAAGGCCATCGAACAGGGCGGCTATCTGAAATCGTCCGTGTTCGACCTGATAGGCGTGTTTGAGGGCACGTTGGGTACTCTGGCGAAGACCGAGAACGGTATCCAAGGTTTTTCCGAGGCTTTGGAGAAAGCCAACAAGGCCGTTCACACCATCAAGTTCCAAGAGACTTTGGAGGCTTGGAGCGCTGGTGCGCAGGACGCGCAGGACAAGATGCGCAACGCTTTCAAGGATATTGGCGACGCCGCGTACTCGTTGAAGGACACCACTCGCGCGGTGTTCGGTGACGCGGGCCAGATCGTAGGCGAGGGCATCACTGGGTTGAGTCGCGTGTTGCAGCAGTCCGGTGGTGGAATCCGCGATTTCAGTTCCGGTGTCCGCGACGGGTTCAGCCAGGTGTTTGACGCGGTGGGTGACGCGGGCCCCATGTTCTCCGATTTGGCGAGCATGGTGGGCCAGTTGTCGCGCACGTTCGGCGGCACGTTCGCGTCCGCTTTGCGTACCGTGAGCCCGCTTATCAGCACCATCGCCAAGGGTGCCACCGGCGTGGCCCAAGCGTTCGACTCGTTGCCGGGGCCGGTGAAAAGCATCATCACATTGTGGGCCACGTTCGGTCGTGCGGGCAAGACGGCGTTCGAGTCGTTGAAGACCGGCATGTTGCAGAACATCCAGTCCACGATGCGATACCAGAAGATGCTCAGCGAACTGGGTTTGAGCGCCGAACAGGCGTCCGTGAAAATGGGCACCCTGATTAAGGCGATGAACCAGTTGCGTTCCGGCAATTATGCGGGTATTCTGTCCGGTGCCATCAGCGAGGTCAATTCCCTCGGCATGGCGGCGGAAGCTAACTCGAAGAAGCTGCTCCTTCCGGGGAACGCTGCCAAGGAGACTTCCAAGGACATGGGCGGCTTGGTCGGTGCGAACGGTCAGGCCATCGCCTCCATCCGTTCGGCCGGGGAGCAGGCCGAACAGCAGTCCGGCAGGTTCGGTTCGTTGAAGACCGGCGTGAAGAACCTGTGGGATGCGTTCGGCGGCTGGACGACGGTTGCCGGTCTGGGAATCAGCGCGGGCATCGCCGTCATCGGCAATGCGATATCCGACTACACGACGAAGGCGGAAGCATCCAAGCAGGCGATGGACAAGGTCATCGACGGCATGAAGGGCATCAAGTCCAACGCCAAGGAGGCGGCGGACGCGTTCAACGATTTCAAGTCGGAGACCACGAAACAGTGGGATGACCCGTCGCTCCTGTTCGGCAAGGACGGTGGCGGCGCGGTCACTGAATGGCTCGTCAAGGTCAGCGGCGGCTACACGTCCGCAGCCGACGCGGCCAAACGTCTGGGCATCAATACCAGTACGCTGACCGATGCGGTCAGCGGCAACGAGGCCGGCTACAAGAAGCTCGTCAAACAGTTGGAGGCGCAAAGCAAGGAGACATACAAGGCCAGCGACCAGTACGGCATGATGGTCGAGAAGCAGACCGATGCCGCCATCGCCGCCGACACGCTGTTGCAGGCGTTGAAGAAGCAGCACAAGGAAGGCTTGGAGAAATCCGTCAAGGAGCAGATGAAATATCTGCGTTCCCTCGAACAGATCTCCGATTCCTCCTCCGCGCTGTCCGACAAGCTCAGCTCGCTCGCCACGACGGTCAAGGCGAACGGTCAGGCGTTCAAGGAAAACGGCGAACTGGCTGACGCCAACAACGCCGCCTATGTGCGCACCGACAAGGCGATGAAGGATGTGGCCGCTACCGCGTTGCTGTCCGCCCATCAGCTTCTCTCCTATGGTGAGAAGAACGGTCAGGTGGAGGAGTACACGCAGAAGGCCGCAAACTCCATTTATGAGGCGCGTGAGGCCATCGTGCAGCAGGCTCAGGCCGCTGGCATGAGTGAGGAAGCTGCTGAAAGGTACGCTGATTCGCTTGGTCTGATTCCCTCTGATGTGGGTACCACGATCACCGCTCATTCGGAAATCGCCCAAGATGCGGTGGATAAGCTCGTGCAGGGCATATCCGGTCTGACCGATGGTGAGAAAGAGATCGTTATCCGGCTACGTGAAGCTGGAGTGGTCACCACGTTGGACGGTGTTCTCAGTCTTGTTGAGCAGCTGATGAAAGGCGACTTGTCCGAGAGGGACCTCACATTGCTGTTGAACGCGAAGGGCAATGCTCGCTGGGAGACAGGCGAGGTCAAGGAGAATCTTCTTGCTCTCGGCATGTCCAAGAAAGCCTACAAGTGGCTGTTCTCAGGTGAGGGCAACGCTGAGGAGCGCATGCAGAAGGTCAGGGACGAGCTCGGCTATCTGAACCTGACCGACGAGCAGATACAGTGGATTCTCGACTGTATCGACCACGCTTCCGGCAAGATAAAGGACGTGGAGAAGAATAAGGTTCCCGCCGCCAAGGGCGTCAGCTTCAACATCGACGCCAACGATGATGACGCTCAGGTGAAGCTCGCTACTTATCAGTCTCTTGACGGCCAGCCTATCGCACGCGCGAAAGCGTATGTGGATGGCGACAATACGGACGCCAACGAGAAGTTCCAAGAGGTCAGGTTCTATGACGGGTTGACCATCGCCCGCCCGTGGGGTCGTGTTCTTGGAGAGAATGAGCAGGCTCGTCAAGCGTTCAAGGACACGGCAGCGTATGACGGTGTGACCATTTCACGGCCTTGGGGTCGCGTTCAAGGTGAGAACGAGGGTGCACGCAAGGCGTTCCGTGACACCACATGGTACAACAACATGACTCTCGCCACAGCATGGGGTCGTGTGCAAGGCGACGATGATCCGGTGAAAACAACGTTCCAGTATTGGCGTCGGCAGTCCGGCACTGTTCTTGCCACCAATTATGTGGATATTGTCACTCGTCACAGCAGTGATGGCAAGGTCTCCGCCGCTACCGGTGGTCGTATCTATGGTCCCGGTACTTCCACTTCCGATTCGATTCCGGCGATGCTGTCCAATGGTGAGATGGTGCTTCGTGCCGCAGCCGTCAAGAAGATTGACGCCTTGTATGGCAGGAGTTTCCTGAACACGTTGAACGCGGTCGGCAGTGTGGAGAAAGCCATGCAACCGTCCGCGTTCGCGTTGAACGCTCGCAGGAAGTCTCAGGCGTATGCGACCAGTGGCCGCGTATCCACGGCGAACGGCTCGTGGAATGTCGAAGTCAACCCGGTGATAAAGGTCGAACTTCCCGCGAATACGGGGAACACGACGAACAACACGGTGACTATCAACGGCGTGGAGTCCTCCGACCGGAGGATAGCCGACGCGGTGGAAACCCTTGTCGCTTCCGCCACCCGGAAACGCAACATGCGTCCGCGCTGACCGTCAGAGAACCGTTGCAAGCCAGTTTGTTTCAGCTTGCAACGGTTTCCTCCTGTTTCCTAACATCGTCAAGAAAGGTTTGTCATGGTTGAAGGTGCCGGCAATATCATCGGCGGCGGCTGGCGTTGCTGCGTACAAGCCGATATCGTCTCGCAGAACGCGACACAGGCCGTCATAGGCGTGCACATCATCTACCGTCGCACCGACCCGTCGCGCTGGGTGGCGTCCGATGCCGTGTCCGGTGGCGCTTGGGTCAATGGCGTGAGCACGAGCACGAACACGGTGAACTTCGGCTACCGGTCCTTCAACGGCGACGTGGATTTACACACCCAGCAAGTGACCGTCACGAAGCAGGAGTCCGCGCAGACGTTCTCCTGCCGCGCGTTCCTGAACATCCCATATGGTTTGCCGGGACGGTCGGAAGCGCATGTGAACCTCACGGTTCCCGGCATCACGTATGCGAAACCGAACCCGCCGAAGAACGTATCATGGACGCGGGTCAATGATTCAAGCGTGAAGGCCGCATGGCAGTCGAACTATGATAATGCGGCGCGAAAATATTGGAAGCAGATCTACGCAGACCAGTGCGTCGGCTTGAACGGCGGCACACAAGGCGCGTGGGGTCTGGTCAAGGCGTTGAACTGGGACGCCTTGAACTATTCGTACACGGGGTTGAAGGCGAACGCCCGATACCAGTTCCGTGTCGCGGCCCAGAACCCTGGCGGAGTGTCCGACCATGTGTACTCGGGCTACATCTACACGACGCCGGCCGCCCCCGTGGCGGTGAACGCGGTGAAACTGTCCGAACAGTCCGTGCGCGTGACCGTGGATGCGTCGAAATCGTATGTGCATGGCATCAAACTGCGGCGCAGGGTGAACGGCGGCGAATGGGCCGACATAACCGGAGGCACCCCCGGTGCGACGGCCGAAGGCTGGCTTCCCGACATAAACGGAATCCAGAACGTCACGTGGACCGACACCGCAGCTCCTGCGGGCCAAGTCCAGTACGCGGCGTTAGTGGGAAGACCTGTCTACGGCGATGACAACTCCAAGACCACGCTCTTCTCCGACTGGACGTACAGCAACACTATCCAGATGGCCGTGGCCCCTTCCGCGCCGACGATTCTGAACCCGACGCAGAACGGCGCGTATGTTGTCAATCAGCCGATGACGGTCGCTTGGAAACCGAATCATCCTGACGGTTCCGCCCAATCCGCCGCGCAGGTGGAGGTCACCGACCCCTCGGACGTTACGGTCATCGAAGAGCAGACCACGAACACCAGTTATCAGCGCACGCCCAAAAGCTGCGGCTCGTATAGGATTCGCGTGCGCACCAAGGGCATCCACGCCGACTGGGGCGCATGGTCGAACTACGTGACCTTCACGGTCGCGAAATATCCGAACATCAGCATCAACAAGCCTTCCGGCACCATTACGGCGACACCGTTCACCGTGGCGTGGACCGTGGCGGACGATACGGGCGTCAGCTCGCAGACGCTCATCATCCAGTCGGACGGCGTGGAGAAATACCGGAAGACGATGGACGGTTCCACGCGAAGCCTGAGCATCGGCGCAAGCCAGTATCTGCCGAACAACAATTCGACGTTGACCATCACGCTCGTGGTGCGCGGCGGTTCCGGCTTGGAATCCAGCACGAGCGTCGTGAGGGACGTGGACTGGCCGGACCCGGCCGAGCCGATGGCCGCGATAGAGTCGAACAATGATTACGCGGCGTTGGTCATCGTGTCGTTCGGCGTGCCGGAGGAAGGCCAGTCGGAGACGGTCAGCGCATCCGTCATCCGTGTCATGCCTGACGGTTCGGAGGTGCTTATCGCCTCGAACCTGTTGGACCAGCAGTTGGCCGTGGACCCCATTCCCCCGTTGAACACCGACTTCCATTACAGGGTGGTCGCGTATTCGGCTAGGGGCACGACCATCGCACGCATGGTGGACGCGCGCATCGAATCCGGGTTCGGAGTGTTGAACTTCGGCACGGATGCGGGTCAGACGTTATTGCTCGGCTATAACAACACGGTGTCTCATAAGCGTTCCCATTCGACCAGCGAGTTTCATTTCGCGCGGGGCGACGGGGCGAATGCTCTGCCTTCCAGCTACGAATTGGACCAGTTGGATTCCACGGTGAGCGTCACCGGCGTATGGGAGTGGGACCAAGCGTTGTGGCTGCGGATACTCTCGTTGGCTGACAGATACCCTTACGCATGGTATCGGGAGCCTTCCGGCCTGCGTGTCTACGTGAAGGCGGAACAGTCCGTGAGCGTTGACATCGCGGACAAGAAGAACATCAGCTATTCCGCCGACCTGACCCAATTGACATGGGAGGAGCCCGTCCTATGAGTGATTGGAGCAAGCCTTTCAAGGTCGCCTACCGTGTGATGCGAGTCAACAGGAACACGGGTTTGGAGACCGGACGGTTGGATTGGGTGATATCCGGGGGCAGCATCGAACGCAACCAGGACACCAATATCTGCGAATCCGGTTCCCTGACCGTGGAGGGGGCGACCGACCTGGGCACCGACCGGCTACGGATATGGGCCGACTGCACGTGGCATGACGGTTCCACGGCAAGTGTGCCGTTGGGCACGTTCCTTCCCAACATCCCCAAGCGCAGCGTGAACGGCAAGGAATCTTCCAGCCAACTGGATTTGTACGGGCTGCTGCAAGAAGTCGATGACGACATGTTCGAGTCGCCGATAACGATAGGCAAGGGCAAGAAGGCCGTGACCGCCGCCGCCGACATCCTCAAGGGATGCGGGCTTCAGGTCGCGGCCTACAATCCCGGCAATTACACGCTGAAGGATAATTGGACGTTCGGTTTGAGGTCCGATAAGGACAAGGACAAGGGCAGCACCAAGCTTGACGCGGTGAACGATCTCTTGGATTTGGCCGGATACTCCAGTGCGAGAACCGACGAGTACGGGCGCGTCATATTGGAGAAGTATGTGGAGCCGGGCAAACGCCAGCCGAAATGGACGTTTCAGGAGGGTGCGAACGCCACGTTCCTCACCACCATGACCGACGAACGCGACCTGCGTGAGGTGGCGAACGTGGTGAAGGTCACCTACTACAACACGGACAAGGAATACGTTTCGACCGCGATTGACGATGACCCGGCTTCGGAGTTCAGCACTGTCAACCGTGGCCGCAGGGTGGCTCACGCCTACGAGTATTCCAGCATCCCCGACGAGGTGACTACCGACGAGCAAGGCAGGAAACTCGCCTCGGACAAGGCGTTGGAACTGCTACGCACCGAACAATCCGTGATTCACAGGGTCACGTTCACGCACGTGTACGCTCCTTTGAATCTGACCGACGTGGTGGACTTGGAGTATCCGACCGGCTCGGTTTCCGGCAGGTTTGCGATACGCGCGCAGAATATCACTTTGGAGGCCGGTATTCCCATCGAATGCGAGGCCCGTACCTTCCAGCGTCCAAGCGAACCAACAACAGTGAAGGCATAAATGCAGTCGAACCTGATAAGGGCCGGCAATCGTCTGGCCGAAATCATGCCCTCCCAAGTGGGGGCGGAAGCCACCATCACGCGCATCGGCACCATCAACACGGTGTACGACACAGGAGGGTATTGGACCGCTGACGTGGATATGAGCGGCGGCACGCTCATGGGATTGCAGATGACCACGGATTGTGTGGGAGCCCGAGCCGGTGACAGGTGCGTGGTGGAAACCTACGCGAAAGTCGCCATCGTCACCGGCATCCTTGCGCGTCCGGGGTGCGGATGCTCCCCCTTGTTTGAGTGGTCGAGCACGTGGAGTGGTACCCCTGGGACTGAGCCTGAGAGTGGTTATCTTGAGAAGACTGCGACTGTTACTTGCGGGGGGCTTATCCTGTGCGAGGTTGCGGCCGCGATCAGCGGTACCGGCGAATACAATATGGCGTTCGACTTCTTGGACGCGAACGGTGAGCGTAAAGCGTATTGGTGTTCCACGTCGCCGCAGAAGAACGGCGGCACGTTGAGGTGGGTTGCTTCCGGTTCTGTGCGGTTGCCTTACGGCTCGTACACGGTGAAGCTCACGACGTTTCATTGGGGCACGGTTTCCATTGTCGGCAATGATTCGTCTGGTAATAGTCTGCGTTGGCGTGACGCATCGTTAGGGGTTGAAGGTGTTTCGCGTTATGCGCGGTTGCGTATGGCGTGAAGTGGACGTGTCCCGCCTTGCCGTTTGTTGTAAGCATAATACGTAACGCCTGACGATAGTCAGTTGACTTAGCCTCACACCATATCGTGTGGGGCTTTCCCATATTCGAAAGGACACTGAATGTCCCCTTTTCATGACCTGTTTTCAAGCGCCGAGTTTTGGAGCGCGTTGATTCTCGCGCTCCTCGGCGGTGGCGGCATCGGCGGACTGGTCGGCGCGTGGTCGAACAGCAGGAAAACCGAGGCCGATATCGACGGCATCACCGCCGACGCGGCCGACAAGGCCGTGAAGATTCTCACGGAAAGCATCATCGACCCGTTGCGTGAGCAGGTCGCTTTTCAGGAGACCCAAATCCAGCATTTGGAGGAGGTGCAACGCAAGTATTTCAAGATCGTGGCCTATGTGCGTGGCCTGTTCCATTGGCTGCAATCGTTCTGCGAAGTGACGGAACCCGAGTTTTTGAAACGTCATCCCAAGCCATCGCTGCCGGACGAGCTTCGCCCGGACGTGGCCCCCGAAACAATCGAATCCAATAAGGAGGAACAGTAATGACCCAAATCCATATTTCCATCAGGAAGCCGAAGACGGGCGGCTTGGACCCTGTGACCGGTACGCTGCGGTTCCGCCCGGTGCGTCGTCACTTCGACGCGGCGAAGAATCTTATTATCGCGGCCTCGTTCGACGCGAATCTGTCCGAAAGCGGCGAGCTGACGGTTGACCTGCTGCCCACGACTAGCGCGTTTGTTTGGCAGGTCATCGAGTTGGCGGACACGCCGCAGGCGTACACGCGCTACGTCGAAGTGCCGGACTCCCAGGCCAGGGTCGAGTACGCTGACCTTGTGGAGGTTGACGCCGCCACGTTCGTACCGAAGGACATGACAGGCTCCCAACTGCTGAAGGTTCGCAGGGCGTCCACCCAGTCGGAGGCGGAGACACTTTCCGCACAATACCCGGACGAGCTGGTGTTCTTCAACGAGACCGCCAGCGTCGCGAAGGCCGCTGCGGCCTTGAGCACGCTGGAGTCCATCACGGCCGAAGCTCAAACGAACGCCATGCTGGCGAAGAGCGCCATGCTGAGCGCCCAGTCCTCCGCGGATTCCGCGACCGCCACCCAGTCCGATCTGGATGTCCTCGCGTCGAATGCCAGTATGGCGGCGGCTTCCGTCGCCAACGATTCGCAGACCGTGGCCGACACCGCCAACGCGGTTGCGGCGAAGGGCGAATCGGCTATCGCCACCATCGATTCGACGGTGCAGGCGGTCAAGGACAAGGCGGAGGCTGCGGCTTCCGAACTGCCCTCCACCGGCACCACCGAAGACACCACGGGGGGAACCGGCAAGGACTCCGCCGGGGAGACGCCAGCCGGAACCGTGTCGGAGGAGCCCGCAGCCAAGGCCACTGTGAAGGGGGCCTGATCATGCCAGCCTTTTACGCCGGCAAACGTGTCGGCAAACCATTATTGAACGGCCACACGTACAACGCCCTATTCAACGGCAAACTCGTATGGCCGCTGGACAAGGACACGGTGGTCTCCATCGAGATCACGGATGATAAGGGCAAGCCGCTGCCCAAGTCGCTGGCCGTGTCCGGCACTTTGAAACTGGGGGCGAAGGCCACCTACGCGGACGGTCATGTGGGCGACCTGCTGACCACCAAGGACGTGACGTTCACGAGCCGGGACACTTCCACCGCCACGGTCAGCGGTAACACGCTCACGTGGAGGCATGGCGGCACGATTCTCGTCACCGCTACTGTCAACGGTTTCACTTCCGCCGCCGCGTCCATCGCCTCCGCCTACGCGCCCGAATCCATCAAGGTCACGGACGATTCCGGCCAGCCGGTCGATGCAGTCACCCTGCGCGTGGGCGAAACCAAGCATTTCAACGTGCGCATCCTGCCTACGGAAGCATCGCAGGAATTCACTGCGAACACCGGAAACCAAACTATCGCAACCATCACTAAGGAGTAATTATGAGCGAAACTTTTAGGGGGGAGGGTGGCCGTATCCGGCCTGACCCCGGGTGACACCAGCCTAACCATCCAAGCCGGCACTGTCTCGAAAACCATTCCAGTGCGCGTGTTACCCCCGATCAAGAACATGTGGCTGAAGATACAAAGCGGTACGCTGGATGGCGTGACGTTTACGGTCGCCGCCGACGGTGGCATCCACGTGAAAGGCACCAGCACCTCGTCAGTCGGGCGTACCGATCGTGGCAGTACGGATAATACGCCGTTGCCAGCGGGACAATACACGTTATCCGCCGCGAGCCTCCCCGACGGAGTCATCCTATTCATAGTCGTTATCACAGGCGGCAAGACCGAATACAAGGTGCTGAACAATCAAGTTCACAATTTGGCTGTCACGTTCACGGTATCGGAAAACAGTACCTATCAGTGCAAGGTCGGAGCGAACAACGGTGTGCCCGTTGACGCGACGGTGTATCCAATGCTGGAAACCGGCAGCGAAGCACACGCGTACAAGCCATACGCATAAACCGGAAGCCTCATGAATAGGGGCTTCCATTATTTCAAGGAGGCCCCTCATGGGTATTTCCGTAACCGGCGTGAAACCCGGTAACACGACGGTCACCATCAACTCGAAAACCAGTCCGAACATCAGCAAAAAGGTGCCGGTCACGGTCAAATCCCGTAACCTGCTCGCCTACGGGCCCGCGTCGGCCAACGCGCTGACCGTCACCGTGGCGCAGGACGGGTCGCTTGATTTCGACAGCGGCACCGAATCGGTGCCATTGTACAAGGGCGTGCGCTGGGAGCTCGACGTGCCCGAAGGCATCGTTGGCGTGCCTCTCATCCTCTCCTACACGGGCGATGTGCCCGGAACCCTGGTCATCGGCCTCTACGCCAACGCGAATAGCCTCGGCGGCGTCTATCAGGGGAAAAACAACACCGCGGTCACCATCCCCAAGGGGACCACACGCGTCGAGCTGCGCATCTTGCGTGGCGGCGTCACGGCCGGCAGAGTGTCGGGCAACCTGAAAATCCAACTCGAACTCGGGAACACCGCGCACGATTGGATGCGACCCGACAACACCAGCCTTAGGGGGGGGGGCAGTGAACTAACGAACCTGTATCCGCGTGTCACCGGACTGCCTAAAACATTAGGCGCCGACCCGGGTGTTATGGTCACGGAACCATCGCCGGGCACGTACCGTTTCAAAGGCTCCACCACACAAAAGGTTGACTCGTGGGATAGCCTGACATGTTTCGTCCATGTGGACGCGGGTACGTACACGATGGACGCCACGGACTGGCCGCTGGGCAACAATTCATGGCTGATGGGCATACAAGCCCATATCTCCCACGACGACGGGAGCGAAGGAGCAAATGTGTTCGGACCTCGTAACTATGGGCAGAAAACCTTGAAGGCCGGCACTCTCCAATGCAACATTTTCGTCAACACCACGGGCGAGGTCGATAAGACGTTCACTCCCCGCCTGTACAAGATCGACTGATTCTAGCCCCACACCATACCGTGTGGGGCTTTTTCATTGACGGCCCCGAGTGGGCCGTGACAATCCTGACCCACGACCGTGGGCCACAAACAACAATATCCATCCCGAGAAAGGGGAAAAATGGTCAAAAACAAGGACAAGCCGTGGCATAAGCGCCTGTACGCCAAGGTCACGGCGCTGGCAGCCGCCGTGTGCATGATGCTGCTCCCGGCGACCGCGCACGCGGACATGCAGGGCATCGACGTGTCCAACTGGCAGTGCGGCATCGACATCGCCAACACGCAGGCCGACTTCGTTGTCGTCGGCACCACATGGGGCACCGGACAGGTGTACAACAACTGTCTCGTGTCCGGCGTCAACACGGACGCCAACCGCATGATCGCCCAAGCGCAGGCATCCGGCAAGAAATTCGGCTTGTACCATTACGCGATGGGCGGCAACCCGGAGGCGGAAGCCCAATTCTTCTATCGCAACACCAGCAACTATTGGCGTCACGGCATCGTGGCGCTCGACTGGGAAATGGATGATAACCCCGCGTTTGGTAATTGGGATTGGGTACGCCGCTTCATGAATGAGTGCGAACGCCTTTCCGGTGGTGTGCGCCCATTGCTGTACACCGGCCCGGTGGCCGGCACCATCCCGCAGGACATCCGCGACCGGTACGGCCTGTGGATCGCCCAGTACGCCAACATGAGCCCGACCGGCTATCAGGCCAACCCGTGGATGATAGGCGCGTACGGTGAGGCCATGCGACAGTACAGCGGTACCGGCGTGGTCAACACGTGGAGTCCGATTGACCTCAACATTTTCCGTGGCGAGGCATGGCAGTGGGATTTGTACGCCAATCCCACCGGCTCCACAGCCCCGGCCCCGGCAACGCCCGCGCCCGTGCAGCCGAGCACTCCCCCGGCCAACACCAACACGGGTGGCATCAGCCACGTCATGCAATGGGGAGAAACCATCTGGGGACTCGCCGTCGCCTATGATGCTTGGCCCCTGTCCGCGTGGCATACGCCAAGCGGTGACATCAACCGCTACTACGTGGGCGATGTCGTCACCTACGGCGGCGGCACCGCCCCCGCATCGTCCACCGGGGTCTCCAAGGTCCTCCAATGGGGCGACACCGTGTGGGATTTCGCCACCGCGCACGGTTACAGCGTCAGCCGCTGCACCGTACCCTCCGGCAACATCAACGTCTACTATGTGGGCGACGTGGTGACCTGCCGCTGAGACTCAACAGATGCCGCCACCCGCTTGACCGGGTGACGGCATCACCCCATCATCATCCCTTATTGATCGGAGCAAACATGACCAACAACACGCCGGACACCCAACTCGAGGAAATCACGGAAACAGGCACGAACACGCCCGACATTCCCGACCACACGGCCACACCGTACACTCCCGTATTCAATGACACGTTGCGCACCATCATCTACGTGGTCACGCTCGTCGCTTCGGTCGTCGGACTCGGGTTCATGAGCTTCGGCTCACACGACATCGGCGGCTTCATCAGCACCGCCGCAGGCATCATCGCCGCCGGATTCGGAGTCGCATACAACCCGGTACGCATGGCCGGCAAGTAGTCGCAGCGAATAAATACCACCGCCCCTCCCCCAGCAGTAACGCTGGACGGAGGGGCGGTTTTCGCGTATTTACGCTTTCATGGGCGGAAGATTGAAATACAATCGGGCGATTCGCTCAGCTTCGCGGTTCTCCCTCTCATTACCAAGCAACAGAAGCCAGATGGCATTCTTCCCCGCTAGAGGAATCGGAGCCTTTAGCTGCTTTATACAGCCCTGCTCTTGTAAAAACTTTGCACCACGGCTCAGTCGGTTTCGCGCTGTCCGTGTGCGGGCCATTGTTGTTTCTGCGGCAGTGTCTAAATCATGTTCCTTGGAGGCGATGACCATGCCCATACCCTCTATCATCTTGTCCCAACCCTCCCAATAACACCAGTAGGCACGGTTTTGATATACGACGGCGTTCACATCCTCTTTGTCGATTACCTTCGAGGCCATGTAGGTCATCATCGACAAAGCCAGTAGGTCTAGCGTCTGCTTGCCGTTTTCATCAGTCTTGGAGAATTTGCCTTGGCTTGCGAGAGCATATACGCGATCTACATTGCGGTAGCCCATCTGTTCCGTCATCTTTCCTCCACGCCCTCGACTAAACTTGGGAGTGGAACTCTTGCTAGGGTTTCGTTTTTCAACCCTGTGGAGTCTTCACCTCCATAGGGTTTTTTATTCACACTCACATGATAACAGATAGTCACACCATAATGGGAATAGTGAGTCACAGTCAACGCTGATTATTGCTCACACCGACATGTGAACATACATGGATAGATACTAAAAGGCTTACATGAATATTTATACAAAAACCGATTTTTGATTTTTCGAGCGAATCACCGTCGATTCCGCCACGCCGAAACCGTTCCGCAGCCCAACCCGAAGATTTGTTGGAGAATGTTGGAGAATGACATTCCTAGACGCCGGAAATCTTACCCGAGATACGATGAGACCCCTTGCAAACATTGGCGTTCGCAAGGGGTCTCAATGCCTAATCAGCGAGTGATTCAGCACACCTTCCACATCCAGTAACGTATAATGAAATCAACGGCTCCCACGGAAAGAACGGCGGAATTCCAACGATTTGATACGATTGGTATACCATTGGAATACCATTCGCCACGGATTGTTTGTTGGAGAATGTTGGAGAATGAAGGATGCTGAATGCCTAGGATAAGGAAAACCGGAGCGGTCTACCCCATCCGCCACGAGCAGCGGAAAACACTCAAGGACGGCACGGTAAAGACATACGTGAACTGGCAGGCCAAGGTGGACGGCCGATGGGTGTCCGCCAAGACCTACAAGGAATGCGACAGGAAAATAGCCGAAGCCCTCAAGGAGAAAACCGAATGGGGCATGGGCGTAGACCGCGCCACCCGGCTCGGCGAGTACGCGGAACGCTGGTTCGAGCTGAAACGACGCGACCTGAAACCCAAGTCCATCAACAACTATGCGAGCCTCATAAGCGTGCACCTGTGCAAGTACGCGAACGAGAAGCTGGGCGAAGTGACCGCCTCGGCGGTGCAGCGCATGATAGCCAACATGCGCAACCTCGACGGCACCCCATGCTCGTACAACCGGCAGCTTGGCTTCTACAACATCCTTAACCAGATATTCAAGGCGGCGGTGGCCGACCGGCTGATACCCACCAGTCCGGTCACCAGCGCGGCAAGGCCGAAACGCAGGGACACGGGATTGGCCGGGGACCGGCGCACCATCAACGGGCCCGTGGCCGTGTCGGCGGACAGGCGCAGCGGCACGCAGGACCGCAAGGCGTTCACCGTGAAGCAGATGCAGGACATGCTTGAGGAATCCTCCGATGACCTGTTTCTGGGCGCGCGCCAATGGTGGAGGCTGCTCACCGGCATGAGGCAGGGTGAGATACTGGGAGCCGCATTGGACGATCTCGATCTGTGGCGGGACAAGACGTTGGAGACACCGGACAGCGGCGAGATATGGATAGGCACCTACACGGTGAACTGGAAGCTGGAAAGCCTCGACAAGGAGCATGGGTGTGGGGAGCCCGGCAGGGACGGAAGATACCCGTGCGGTTTCAAACGGCCTTCGAGTTGCCCCCGATACCGGTGGAGGGTGCCGGACGGATACGACATGATACACCTGTGCAAGGGGTACGCTTTGACGCCGCCGAAGTCCGCGAGAGGCAAGGTCGTGCCGATAATCCCCCAGTTGGGCACCGTCGTGCACCGGTATCTGGAGGCCACGGACGGCATCATCCCGAACCCGTACAACCTGATATTCAGGACGCGCGAAGGACTCCCGATATCCGCGTTTGATGACAGGGCCGGTTTCCGCGACCTCATGCGCAGGGCGGGCATCCCCGACCATGAGAACCGGTACGGGCATGAATGCCGCAATTCGGTGGTCAGCCTCCTGTTCCACATGGGCGTCGACCCCGGCATCATCCAACGCATCGTCGGCCATTCGTCCGTGGAAATGAGCGAGCATTACCGCACCGTGCCGATAGAGGATTTGATGCGAGGCATGGAGACGATAGGCGACGGGCTCGATTTGAAGCAGATCGAATGGAAGGCGTAAGCATATTCCCGGCATCAAGAAAAATGGTCTCGTCCTCTAATACAAGAGGACGAGACCACTTGCCTCATGAAAGCCATCCGGCAATAATCGTGTCTCCCAGGCTGAACTCTTCTTGTATAAAGCTGACTGGGTGTTCCAGCCGACGCTGGGCTCGTTCCAGCGCCCCTTCTAGGAGTGAAACGCAGGGTGCGGTACAGCAATGGTATTCACGGCATGATTTCCTAGAACGGTTCGAGATGACACTGCCGCACACGCGGCATTTGTCTCCTGGCTTGGACGGTTCAGGGAATAGTCTATCGACCCAACTGTCTATGCCCCCGTAGGGGTCGGCACCTATCACCTGTCTTACATCCTCCGGCAGGCTGGCATCACCAATCACAGAACGTATTGTGTACTGCTCCCCCATATCAACGAGTCCATTTGCGTTGAGCTTTCGAGCGAGAAATATCAGCAGCTCCGCGCATTTGCCCGCATCATATGTAGCCGTATGGTATTCATTCTCAGATAATCCGAGGTTAAATTTCCTGCATAGATTACCGAGATTATACGGATGGCTGCCACTCAGCCCAGGATAGATCAGCTTCGCTGCCTCGTATGTGCATACATAGTCGAATACCGGCATGGGGATTAGGTATTGTTCACATGCCTTTTCCATCATGGATATGTCGGCGCTTTTCGCGCTGTGAAATGCGAGAATGTCCTCCCCCATAAACTCGCGCAATGGTTCGAGAACATCAGGCCATGAGGGAGCGCCGATAAGGTCTTCGTCTTTTACATGATTGTGTCGCATGTTCTGTGGATTCCACTCGCTTCGCGGCACAGCCGGGGCCACTGGGCAATCGAAGGAATCCACCTGACGGCCGTTGCGCACTTTTACTGCGCCGGCCCAGCATATGCTTCCCGGCTTATTTGACACTGTTTCAAAATCTATCGCTACGAAGTCCAATGACACGAGAGCCTCCTTGATCTTGTCCATACAAAGCGATTGTAGGTCGTGAATCGCGGCGCGGCGTGCATTAGATTGCGGAAATAGTAAATCGGGTGCATAATCAAAACTATGGAATCGAACATTTGTTCTAGTGAGTTGACCGCAGGGTCGTGCGGTCGTATGTCGTTCGATTCTTCAAAGGAAAAGAAAGAGGTCCGCCCATCCCGCGAAGAACCGGCGAACCTCTCAGCATTGCCCCACCACCAGAAGGAGGTGCGACATGAGCTAGTCTAACACTATTCGACTCGCCTGCGGCCTACCGAAGCGGCTATGAGGGCAAGGGAATCAGGAAGCCCGACCATCGGCGCGATGATATCCAGCTCGGAAATCAGGAATGACTTTTTTCCCGTCAGCCGATCGCTGACATAGGACTGGGCTTTTCTGTCTATCGCTTTTGCGATATCCATCTGAGTGAGATGCTTGTCCTTCATTCTCGCGTCAAGGTATGCACCTATTGCGATATCTGTGTTTGAGATTTTTGCGTTCATAACAAACAGTATATCTCATATAACATATCTTGTCGGGCGTGTCGTTCTTTGACATATCTTAAATAAGATATATAGTTGTAACCAGCAAATCGGAATACGGTACAAACACATTGTTGAATATCGTATATAAGATATGGAGACTTCATGGACACCAACGCATTCATCTCGCAGGCAATATCGGTACGCCTTCTGCGAACCAAGAAGAAGCAGTACCAGCTCGCGTCCGAACTGAATATCGACCAGACCGTGCTCAGTCATTACATGACCGGCAAAAGCTCTTGGAACGCCAAGGTAATGGACCGCATTGCCCCTCTCCTCGGCTGGGGCTCTGCTGTTGACATCGCGATTGCCGCAGAAGAGGAACGAAAGATTATGCAGTCGATTCCCCCTTCCGAGTCTCCCAAGCCAGAAGCTGAGCAGCGTCTTTCTAAGTCTTCTGACATGGAGGTAACAGCATGAAACGGCATGTCAGCCTTCCTCCGAAGAGTCGGAGAACCGCGAGACGCGGATACACCCACCGATACACGGTTTCCGTCCACATGATTGAGTTACGCAACCGCAATTTCGTAAGACAACTCAAGAACGATATCGCCTCCGGTCTTATCGGGGACGTGGAACTTCGCGGCTTCGGCCTTGAGGAAAGCATGGCGATGGGCGTACTGCTGGACACGGACCCGGCAAAGCTCGCGTCCAGCAGCGACATTCCGGTAACCATCAGTCTTCTCGACCGGCATGAGGCGTTCGTCACGTTCGGTGAATACCGGCTCATGAAACAGGAACGCCTGATGGACTGGCTGGACATGGTTCAGACGGGAACGTTCAGGACCACACCGGATATTGAACCGTCCACGGAAGTCCTGCCCCGTCTACATAAACCAGAAGGAGCAACGGCATCCACTCCCCTCGACGCCATTCGTCTGATGATGGACCGATACGAATCGAAGAATCATGTACAAGACTAAGCCCAAGACCAATGAGCATGGGGAACATGTCTACGACTCCCCTATCGGCAAGGTGATGTACGACCCGTTGGAGGCGGATGTCACGAAGACCTTTGAGGCCCACATTTTCAAAGGTGAGGCGCATCCGGGATACGTAAAGGTGACGGCACCGCTTTCCGTATGCGAAAAACTGACCCCGGAACAGGCCCGCGAGATAGCGAAAGCACTCAATGATCTGGCGGATAAGGCCGAATCCTTATCCTTCCGAAGGAACTTAACCCGATAGGCAGGTGGCGATATGAGTGACGGCAACTATTCGTATGCCTCGGATTCGTCGGAGCGTGTTGCCAACGAGCTGAACATTCTCAACACGTGGATGGCTCAGATCGTGGAAACCGGGCTTCCCCAAATCTCCGCGCAGTTGGCGGAAATCTGGGGAGAACAAGCCAAGCGTCGTGAGTCAGACTCCGAGTTTGTCCAGACGGTCGGAAAGCTCGCGCTGGTTGGCGGCGATAACGTCAATGGCCTTGGCTGTGGAGTCCATCGACGTTTTGATGTGTCTCAGCCAGGTCTCGGCGTTGTTGGAGGCGTTCAGGAAGCTCATGTCTCCCCTGATCTCCCGAGCCGCTTTTTGAAGCGCGTCGATGTCGGTCATTTTTCATTCTTCCTTTCGGGTTTGGCATGTGGTTTGGCGATTACAAGCCTAATCCGAAAGGGCCTTTAAACGATATTCACAAGAAAGAGAAAACAATGGTCAGCCAAAATCGTAACCTTTCCCAGAAGCTCGTGGTCGAGGAACGTCACACCCGTGAATACTTCACCGGCAACGTCACTGCCGAAGGTCTTATCAACGCGGAAATCGACACCGATTACGGTGCCCGTCCCCTCACTCCAAGTCAGGCGCGTTTCGCCGCCAAGGCCCTTGAAGGCCTGGCCGACTGCGCCGACGAGAAGAACGAGGAATAACAAGTCTTGCCGCAGTGGGTTGTTTTTTATCCACCTATCGACTACAGGCAAATAAATACCATACTGCGATCTGCTGCGGCAACCATCGGCCGGAACCCTTCGGGGTGTCTGGACACGCACCGCCACCACCGGGAAAAACCAGAGGACTCGTCATCTCCATCTCTCACAGTTGGTCAACATTGCAGCACGGTGGCGGCAATGGGCGTTCTCGGTTCGAATCCGAGTCCGGCCACGAGGAAAGGACATGCCATGAACAGGAAAACGTATGGGGCGCATTGCTCCGGTTGGCAGCGTTCCTTGGACGAACGCCGCCACATGATCGAGAACCTTACGCTGCTTGCCGTCATGACGGTGACGGTATGCGGGTTCCTTGTCCTCGCGTTCCAACCGTATGCGGGACCATGGAGCATTCTGGCGGGCTTCTGCTGCTGTGCCCCACTGACGTTCGCCTACATCCTACGCGAGTAGCCATAATGCTTCCGGCCGGGGGTCTTTTTATTCCTTACTTTCCTCCCTGGCCGGTGGGGCCAAGCGCACGGTGGCCGTGGTCGTGAAGCGTTCCGATGTCATGGACTTCACGATCACACCCGGGTTCGACTCCCGGCTTGGCGCTCAGAAAAATTTAACCCCTTCGCGTCCTGCGTCGAAAACCAATAAAAGGGTTTCGGACGTGTCAGCACCGGCGTAGAAGGACAACCAAATAATCAAGCCCAGTGGAGGGAAACAATCATGGAACTCACCCCATTCGACCGTATGAGACTACTCAACGAGGCGCGTGGACTATTGCCGCAGGACGAGCTTGAACGTCGGGCGCGCCTGATTCTCGACGCTCCCGTCATTCCTGCCAAGACATCGAAGGAACCCGACTCGCCTCGTCTCATCATCAGCGACTTCCTACGCTCGAAAGGATTCGAGCCGATGAAGAAAAGCGCCCTGCATTTCGGCTCCCTTCTGGCCGAGAACTACAAGATGAAGTTCGGCTCCTACCCGCCGAAGCACGGGAAGACCTACATCTACTACGAGATCGACCGGCCTCTCATGGAGGAAACGTGGGCTCAGATTCAGACGGAGGACGCCGACTGATGGCATCTGATTTCAACTCCATCGCCAAAGCCATCCGTTATCTCGGTGATTGCGTCCGTTATCTCGCTGACAAGTATGTGGCCGTGAACGATCGCGTGTATTCGGATTGGAACGAGGCCTCGAAGGTCGTGGGGGACGTTGGCCGTGACCATGTGGCCGATTATGCGGAGGCGTCGCACAAGCAGGGCAAGTCGCGTACTTGGCGTCACAGTCACCTGATGGAACGAGAGGAACAATTGTCCATGCAGTCGAGGGGTTCTCATGTTGACCCCGAATGATGTCCGGCATAGAAAGTTCCGCACGTATCGTTCCCTGCTTTACGGAGAGGTCTACGACGCGGAGGACGTTGACGATTTTCTCGACTCGGTGGCCGACACCATCAAGGTTTTAGGCAAGGAAGTACTCAAAGCAAGAAAGGAGTGGCAATGACCGTCGAGCAGATGGCCGATGACGATTACTTCGCGTTTGACGCGGTGGACCAGACCGCGTTGAAGAAGTATCTGGTCAGCCCGTTGGCGTATTCGCAGTATCTGACCGGCGAGCATTCGTCCTCCCCCCAGTTCGAGTTCGGGAAGGCGGCTCACAGTCTCATATTGGGCAGTGGCCCCGAGGTGCTGGTGAAACCGAACCTACGCACCAAGGAAGGCAAAGCCAGGTATGCGGAGACATTGAAACTGCATGAGGGCGAGGATATCGTATGGCTTTCCCCCGATGATGTGGAGAAGGTCGAGGCCATGCGGGACATGGTTGGAGATTTCTTCACGAAGCTGGATGGTCAGCCGGAGGTGGCGATGATCGCCGCCGACCCTGATACCGGATTGTTGATTAAGGGCAAGGCGGACTGGTTGCCGTCCACTCCCGACCCGGATGGTGTGCTGCGTATCCGTGATTACAAGACCACGGTGAAGTCGCCGGACGAGTTCGAGCGTTCCTGCTGGCAGTACGGGTATCACATTCAGGCCGCGTTCTACATGCGTCTCTACCGGTTGACGATGCCCGAATATAAGGGGCCGTTGGGTTTCGAGTTCGTCGTGCAGGAGAAGAACCCGCCGTTCGACTGGATGCGTTACGAGATTCAGGAGGATTCGCCCATCATCACCGAACTGGCGGAACCGAAGATAAACCACGCCTTGCAGGGCATCAAATGGTTCCGTGACAACACGGAGGACCCGTTGGAGGCTATGAGGGCCTACGGGTTGCCTAAATACCCGCAGGATGTCGTGTTCCCCGACTGGAAGCTGTTGGAGGAAGAGGAGGAGATTGAATCATGGCGGTAATTAAGAAGGACGCTCGGGGCGGGCGTGGCACGTATGCGACCCTGGCTCAGGTCGTGAACTATGTGGACGAGCAGGGGTTCGACCTGCAATGGCCGACCCAGTTGGTTGACGGACGCCTGTATGTGGATACGGCCGTCAGGAAGAAGGGCACGGACAAGTGGATTGCCAGTAATTGTCTTATCCCGGTCGAGGTGGGTGATTCGCGTGGCATGAGCGTCATGCAGGCCCTCGGTTCCGCATTGACGTATGCGCGACGCTACAGCACTTGCGGCGCGTTCGGACTGGCGACCACGGATGATGACGGTGAGACGAGCGGCTACAAGAAGCGTTCCGTCAAGGGTATGACCGACGAGCAGAAAACACAGATCGACCGGATTCTTGAAGACTGCAAGATTCCGGTGGGTCAGGAGAACGGTTTCATCGGCAATGTCCTGCAAACGCGGGTCGCTTATGGCACGTTGACCGAATATCAGGCGCAACGGTTCATCGACGCTTATCGACAGCATAACGACAAGGTTAAGGAGGCTCCCAGTGAGCAGTGAGATTGGTTGGAACGACGTGAAGCCGGGCATGTGGGTTGAGTTCGATGATGCGGACGGGCATTATGCGGGCGAACTGCATGAGGTGAAGAAGCCAGAAAATCTGGTGGACGTTTTCGTCATGCTTCTGGGCCATAAGCCGCCACTGTACATCGAGACCGAGGATGCGGGCAATCTCGTGGTTTTCTTGGATTTTGGCGATGGGTACACTACCGGTTCCGTCGTTCGGAACGTGCATGTGTACGAGTCGAAGCCCGAGACGGAATCCGTCAAGCAGGCTGAAGATGATGACAAGAAACCGTTCTGGAAAGGCAAGACCTGCAAGGAGCTGGACGGACTACATGTCAAGATAACGTGGAATAACGGCGACACGATGACCAGTACTCTCAACATTTTTGGAAACGCTGGTCAGTGTGAACTTTCTCCCGCCCGTCATCCAGCCGCGACTTTCGCCCCCTACGCCGACATCAAGTCCATCGAACTGGTGGATGATGCCCCGCGCACGGATGATGCCCCGCGCGTGTGTATCACCGATATCACGAAGGTTCGCCCCGGCGACAAAGTGGTGGTGAAGAACGGCAACGAGTACACGGTGAAGAAGACGGATTCTGACCGTATGGGCGGACAGACCCTGTGCCTGAGTATCGGGGAGCTCGGCTTTTCGGACGGGTGGTGGATGGATGACTCCTTTTTCCAATATGCGTACCGCGGACCGTACACGATGGCCGACCTTCCGGAGGAGCCGGGCTTCTACAAGGCTCGCACCGAATCGGTGTGGAAGCATGACGGCAAACGTTGGATGCCGGTGCTCGCCCATGATGGCACCATCGCCCCCGCCTTCCCATGCCAGTCCCAATCCCGCAGCCAGTTCTTCAAGACCAGTGTCCGGGATGATCGTTTCCCGTTCACGAAGGTGGAGGCGAGCTTCGAGTGACTTTCACCCCGAGGCCGGGCTGCAAGTGCGCGAGATGCCTGTGGGCTCACGGGGACAAGATCACGCTCCCCCAATGCCCCACATGCGGTGCCGTTGATTGCGCCGGAGCCCAATCACACATGCTGGTCTGCAACAGGCGGGCCATGGAGAAACACAAGACGAACAATTACAGGAGGAATGCGTAATGGCCGGAGAACCAAGCATCGAGTTTACCGGATATGCGGGAGAGATCAAGGATTTTCAGGATTCCAGTATTCTCAACGTCAGCGTCCATCCGGGTTACACGGATAAGAACACGAACCAGTGGGTTGACAAGGAGCCTCAGTTCTATGGTGTGCGTCCCTTGTCGAATCAGGCGAAGGATGCTTTGAATCAGGTTCGCCAGTTGAAGTCCCAGCCGAACATGAGCGTGAAGGTTCTTGTGAACGGCAGCTTGTCCAAAAGAGTGTCGGAAAAGGATGGGAAACGGTATGAGAATTGGGATGTCGCGGCCCGCACCATTGCGGTGTTGAGCGCGAAACCCAAGGCCCAGCAGTCTGGTTTCCAACAGTCGCAGCAGCAGTATCAGCAAGGCTTCCAGCAACCGCAGCAGGGCTTCCAGCAACCGCAACAGCAGTATCAGCAGCCTGCGGACCCGTGGAGCCAACCACAGGACGAATACGGAAATGGGCAGATCTAACCCGTCCCAACACGTCAAGGATTTGGTGGACGCACGCGACCAATACCGGTGCGTCCGCTGCGGCAAACCATTCCATTGGAGCGGTTTCAGCCGGCATCATCGCAGACTCCGGTCACACAAGTGGCCGGGACTGCATGAGGCGTCGAACCTCATCTTGGCGTGTGGGAGTGGCGATACGGGATGTCATGGGTGGATTCACGCCCATCCGCGTGAGGCCATGAGCTTGGGGTATATCGTGAGCGGTTTCAATGATCATCCCGAACTGGTGCCGATTCTCACCGCCCAACATGGTTGGGTGCTTTTAGACGATAAGGGAGGTTGGATGCGATGCGAACCGCCGAAGCAGTGAGCATACTGTTCATCCTGTTCTGCCGTGACCCGCAGTTTCGGCGGGCGTTGCACAAGCTCGACCCTGTGTTGTTCAGCAGGTTCACTGACGGGGAGGTGTGGCTGTGAACGTCGATGACATGACCGACGAGGAGTTCATCGACTATTGCCGGAACGGTGGCGGACTGCCCGGCTTGATAACTGAACGTCATCCGAAATGCGATTGGTGTGGTGGCATGTGCCGGGTCGGCAGGGATGGCATGTGCCGGAACTGTCGAATTAGGGAACGGCGTCGAACCGACCCCGAGTATGCGCAGCATCTGCGTGATCTGGCGAATCGGCGGAACGCTCGTAATCGTGAGAAACGCAATGAGCATGCACGCCGGTACCGGTTGGAGCATTTGGCTCAGGCTCGGGCTTCGGCTCGTAAGTATGCCGCCGCCCATCAACGTGAGATGGCTGAATACCATCGCCGTTGGATGTTGGAGCATCCCGGCAAAGCCGCCCAGTATAAGGCGAATCAGAAACGTAAACGACAACTGGCCAAGGAGACTGTCAATGAGTGAGAAACCATTCTGGGAGGGTAAAACCTGCGAGGAAATGGCCGGACTACACGTCAAGGTCACATTCAATAACGGGGCCGTGCTCACCGGAGTAACCAACGAAGACGGGGGTATCCCGATATCGGTAGGCAATACCGACTGTATTTGCGTCTTGTCTTATAAATATGGGTCAGCAGATTTTAAGCCGAAGTCATACGTCAAGTCCATTGAATTGGTGGAAGACCCCAACTACGAGCGTATCGAGGAGGCTGATGACCTCCAAAAGAAAGATATTGCCGTTATGCTCGACGGCAACCGCTACAAGGTCACAGATATGGAAAAAGACCGTAACCGATTCTGGGGTCGGGTATACGGCGCTGTCGGGCAGGAATGTATCGCCCTTGGCTTCAACGCCTTCACCTACGGACTCCGTCCGAAGCCCCGGCTTCCTGACAAGCCTGGACTGTGGTTGGACAAGGACGATAACACATGGGTGATGGGCGAGAATGCCTTTCCACTCACGTGTATTGATGCCGGTAATTGGAGTATCACGCGCCCGCAGTTCTCAACGGATAGCGTTCAGGTTCTAAATGCTGCACCGTTCCGATTGGCTAAGGCGGTGGAAGCATGAGCAATCGTATTGTGAAATTGCCCTCGGTCGAATCTTTCGGCCGTCTCACGCCCGACAAGTGGCTGGCCTTGAAGAATCTGGAAGAGAGCGCCGAACTGGTCGAAGCCTGCAAACAATACCTGAAAGCCAGCGACCCGACAGACCCGAGCGGCATTGGCCGGGAGTTCGATGATCATGCGAACTGCCTCGCCTGCTTCGGGGTGAACGTGGGCGGCGAGCTCGGCGATGACCGGGACAAGGCGAAAGCCGGATGGATAGGTTACGTGCGCGACCAGCGCCGCCAAGCCATGCTCGGCGAGCTCGCCGACGTGTTGCAGACGGTCGGCAACCTGATCACCGCGTTCGACATCACCGACGAGGAACTTGCTCAGTCTATGGATGATTGCCTTGTTCGCAATCAGGAACGAGGTCGACTGTGAGCATCATCAGCAGTGAGGCGAAGTGGGCTGTCCTCCAACGAGTTGTCCGTCTATCCCTCGAGGAAATACGTGGCACGACCAAGGGCAAGGAATACGAGGCCGGTTTTATCGCCGGAGCCACGCGCCGGCCCACGAACGAGGAAATCGTAGCCGGAGCGAAAGCGTTCTACGAGGCGTTGAAGCCCGACTCTTACCCCCAATGGGATTCTGACTGCGCGTTGAGGGCCGAATACTACGACGCCATGCGACTCGCAGTCAAGGCAATGCAAGGAAAGGCAACGGAAGAATGAATCTTTTAGATGAAACCAAGGGTGCGATCTCACAAAGCGAGCATTCGACCGATGACGTTCGATTCGTAGGCTCCCGCGACGAGAAGCTGGGAATTCCGTGGAGTCAGGCCGAAAAGGTGCTCGACATCGATTACGACAACGGATACGGCAGTCAGGAGATAGCCGCCGATCTGGTCGTGGCGTTCACTGATGGCGGGTTCCTGCGCCGCGAAGAATACGACGGCAGCGAATGGTGGGAGTACGAGCCACCGTTCAGAGTCACGGAGACGCAGAAGCCGTTCAAACTCGTGAAGATGCTCAGCTATTCCACACGGTTGCTTGTGGACATCAATTACCCGATGGAGGCAACGGAGGAATGAGCGACATGAGGAGCTTCATCAAGGTTGAGCACAGTCGTTTTACTTTGATTTTGCGCAAGGGGATGCTCCCGTTCCACTGGATTGCGGAATCCCACGTCTACCCGGACAAAGGTTATGTCACGGCGGTGCGGGAGCGCACCAACTACGGCGCTGTATGGGCATTGAGCAGTAGGGGCGCTCTCGATCAGGTCATGCTCTCGATCTGGGAGGACATCGAATGGTTGGACGAAAGGATGGACTGATGCGTGTGCATCGTCCGAGACTACAAAACCAAACCGAAGGAGACAACCAATGAGTGATTACAAGCAGCGGATGATCCGCGAACATCGAGAATTGCAGGAGCGTATCAGCAAGCTGGCGCACATGCTTGAGGGCTACGCGGAGGGCACGTTGGACTTCACGCCCGCGTGCTCCTTCCAGCTCCTTGAAAGCCAATTGTACGCGATGGGGACATACGCGAACATCTTACAGGAGCGTGCGCGTATCGAACAGGTGGATTTGAACGCGCCTCTTGAGGGAGGTGAGTCTGGTGAGGTTTCACAGGATTAGACCGTGTCCCCAATGCGGGGGCAAAGTCAAGGCGAAATGGGAGCGGGACGAAGTACTGTCGCCTGAACTCACGTTCTTCCTCGTAATATTCCGCTGTACTGCCTGCGGGTTCAGCTTCGAGGGATGGGGTTCGCTGAATCCAACTCCATATAAGTTGCAACGCAACATCGTCTTATGGAACCGCATATGCAACGGTGACAGGCACTTCACACTGATCTACGAGAGTCTGGGAGGCAGACGATGAGCGTCCTGTATCACGGCGGCGTGCCCAGTCTGAATACGGGCGACATCATCGAGCCCGGTCACAGCCGGGACAATTTCGACGACTGCCCGATATGCCGCGCCCGACGCGAGCAGGGCGCGGACGCACCCATCGACGCGACACTGCACCCCGACCAGGTGTACTGCACCCCCGACCGTCTCTACGCGCGCTTCCACGCGAGCATGTACGGGCGCGGGAACGTCTACCAGGTGCGACCGGCCGATTGCACGCTCACCCGCAGCGGCGAGGATTCCATCGAATCCTACCGGTGTGACCGGCTGGAGGTGGTCAGGGTGGTGGACGTGCACGTGACGCTGACATGGAAGGAACGCCGCAAACTCGCCCGCAAGTGGTCCAAGGCCGACAAGGAGCACGACGGCAAGGCGTTAGACCCGAATCCGGTGCCGCGCAACGCGACCCCTGAAATGCTAGCCCGCTGGCAGGAAAGGGAAATCGCACTCGCAGAAAGACAGATGGGAGGCGGACGATGAATGAACCGTTTGACGTGCAGAAGACCATTCACGACCGCATTGTGATGCACTCCAAGCATGGCGTGCAGGGTGCTTGGAATGACGGGTATATCGCGGGCTTGTCGGCCGCATTGTGGGCCGTGGTAACGGCTGACGGAGTGAACCGTACCGGCTGCAAGCATTTCGATCTGCACAATCCCGGACAAAAGGAGATGGACCTTGAGCATTGAGACGGAATCGTTCGACTTGACCTTTGGCAGCATCCACTATGCCGGCACGAGGCTCACTATCCCGATTGACGATGACGAATACATGGTTTATCGGGTAGAGATCGCCAATCATCGGCGTGGCTCTTCCAGCTTGGTGACGTTTCACCTCGACCGGGACGACTCCCGCCCGGAGCACAAGACCGTTGGCCAATCTGCAAGCGCTTATCTGAGCGTGGACGAGGCGAAACAAATCATGCAGGCACTGCAACAGGCAATCAAGGAGGCGGACGATGAGTGACAAGGCGATGCCGTTGGGCAGGAAGTTCAAGGTTCGGTTGACCATCACGCCGGAGGAAACCGGAACGCCCGTGGACATGCTGGGATTCACGTTCACCAGCGGCCGGAACGGGCATACGGAACTGGACGCAGAGTACAACAACATTCCCAAACTGGTTGACGACGGGCTCGACTCACTGTCGATTCTTGTGATCTTCAAAACACTGGAGATATGGGCCCAGAAGGGATATGAGCTGTACCAGCCCATCGCTCAACGATTTCACGGAGGTGGACGATGACCTATAAGGCGAGGATATTCACCCGCGAGGAGCTGCGCAAGGCATTCGAAAGAGTCACTGACGTCTATGAACTGTCGGCACAGCTACCACTCGAAACCGACATCGACAACGCCGTGAGCCTCATGTACGACCATTACGGCGAGGAAACCGAGGTGGAGGAATGAAACCACGAGTGTATGACGATTTGGTCCAATCCGCCGTCGAATTGAGTTGCTTCGGTACAGGCCAGTCAACCATCGAGGAAGGCCGAGCCGCCTATCAAGCATGGCTCAAGGAGCATGACCGGCAGATAGCCGAAAAAGCATGGGAAGAAGGGTATATCCAAGCCGTCAAGAACATGAATCCCATGCCCGGCGAGGAATCGCCCGAATACACGCCAAACCCATATCGAAAGGAGAACGCATGAACGAGATTCAGCTTACAGACCATTTGGTCGCGCATATCAGCGCGGGAAGCGACTACGGCCGTTATCAAGCCAAAATCTGCGAAGACGGCAACTTCAGAGACTTCCTGTACGCCATGAGCCTCAAACGTCTCAAGCGCAAATGCGAAAAGTATGCGAAGCGTGAACGCAAGGCCATCGCATATGTCGCCACGCTCAAGGAGGAATCATGAGCGTAAGTAGTCTCAAAACGCGAAGAAGGAATTGAATTGAGCGGCTGGCGTGACAAGGCCGCGTGCCGTGACATGGACCCTGACCTGTTCTTCCCAACCACGTCCAGCGAGGAACGATTGGCGCTCAAGGCCTGCGCCCAATGTCCGGCGATATGCGAATGCGCACGGTACGCGGCGCAACACGACAGAATCAGCGGCTACCCATTGCAAGGCGTATGGGGTGGCGTGAACAGGAGCAGAAGAAGGAATCGAAATGAGTGACAAGGATATGGTCACGGTTTACGAACGACGTGACGGCAGCAAACCCGGATTATGGTCCGTGTACTGGTATTTGGGGTGGGACGTGTTTTGCTCGTTCTCCCTCGCGGTGGGCATCACGTCAAAGAATACGATGATGGCCATTGTTCAAGCGTTTTGTCTGCTGGTTTTTCTTGGACTCACCGTCTGGCAGTTGAACCATCTGACTTGGAGCATCACCGACTATCGGGTGCGTATCAGCTCTAATTTGGAGAAGGGGGCTCATGTTGAGCAAAGCGACAAGTAAAGCATGGCAACTGCTCATTGAAGACTCGAACCGTCCGGCAGAGGAGATTCGCTTGGCTACCGGACTTCGGGTCGATGTGATCGAGCAGATGCGCGGGGACGTGCAAAAACGACTACGAGACAACCCGGAGTTCTGATTATGAGACCGAGTTATCTGCCCGTCCAGTATGAGCATTGCCCGTACTGCGGAGGAATCTTGAACGTATTCGGGGACTGCGTGGACTGCCAGTTTCACGATGACCCGACTGAATGGTGGATGGACGAATGAGCCGACAGAAAGCCAAAGGCACACTGTTTGAATCCAAGGTGGTCAACTATTTGCGCGCCCGGTTGGGTGACAGCGAGCAGACGATACACCGTGAAGTGTTGCATGGGACGAAAGACCAGGGCGATATCACCGGTCTGCGTATCCACGGCCAGCCGGTCGTATTGGAGTGTAAAAACTACAGCACCTATACGGGGAGACTCAAGGAGTGGATGCAGGAGGGCCGTACCGAGGCGGGTAACGCTGACGCACCTTACTGGTTCGTCGTGTTCAAACAGAAGGGTCTCGGCTTGAACACGTTGTCAAGCATGGACAACCAGCCCGTGCTCACCGACTTAAAGACCCTCGCATTGATAGCAGGACATGGAATCATCGAAGGAGACGAAGAATGAGCTACGACCTGTATGTGGTACGCCGGGATATTCCCGAGAACTTCTGGGATTACGGGTACGACCCTGACTATGACTATGGCTGCTACTTCAACTACACGTACAATCTCGGCCCGTTCTTCGCCGCCTATCATGTTCGCCCGTCAACCGACTTGGACGGCAAGACCGGTAGGGAATGCGCCGAAATCATAGGGCACGCCCTCATGCGCATCTACCTTCAGCCGTTGCATGAGCTGCGTTCCGAATACAATCCGCGCGACGAGAACGGCGAGTTGGTTGATTGGGGCAGTGTGGACGGCGCAATCAAATGGTTGGAACGTGTCCAAGACTATTGCCGGGAACACCCGGATTACGTGGTCAGGGAACGCTCCTGATGGGAAACAGTCACAACACGACATCCACCGAATGCATCGACTGCGGGCGTATCCGGCCACGTAACCAGATGTGCAGCGGGCCCCGTTGCCGCAACTGCCATATCAAGGCCGACCCCATACGGTTGGCGAAGCATAGAACCGGAAGCGCGAAATAGGCAAGGGAGCATAAAACCAAACGCACTCCCCCATTGCCCATCCAAGAGGGCGGCATGGTTTTCGCCGGCCACCCCATCGACATCGATGACCCGTATCTGCGCGAATTCATCGAAAAGGCAAGGAGAACATGATGGAAGATAGGAAACTCGTTGATTTCGCCCATTGGCTGAACGATCATCCGGGCGAATGGAATCTTTGGCCGTATCTCATTCCGATACAGGCCGACCGCAGGGATACGGCCGCATCGATGAGGCTTGTCATGGACCGCATCAAAAATCATCGGTATGACGAGTTCCGCGTGGACACCGCCCTGCTCGAATACGAACTGTTCAACGGTTTCATGGGCTTCGACAACGGTGGCGTGCATGAGAATGGTCTCGCGTTGAAGATGAGGCTCAAAGCATGACCGCGCGTGGAGATGACCGCAAACTCATGCATTGGATAGCCTCGCACGGCTACACGGTGGTACGCGCCGGCAGCGGCCACTGGAAGATATTCGATGACGGCGTGCTGCTCACGGCGACGAGCGGCACGCCCTCGGACTGGCGAAGCCGCCACAACTTCATACAGGATCTAAGGAGACAATCATGTTCAATCCATTAACAAGGATACGGCACCGTTGCCCCTTCTGCGGAACTACCCCGTTCATATTCGAATGGGAAGGCCGCTACATGTATTACTGTGCTGTCCACTTGAACGGCCCCTATGCCGACACGAGGGAGGAAGCGTGGGATAAGTGGTGCGGAACGGTTGAGAACATTTGGGAAAGGGACAGGAAATGACCTGGATCATACGAAATTCTGGAAGGCAGTAGCCGAGAACCGCAGTGAGAACGCGGTCGCTGCCCTCGAAACCATGATTGAGGAGACGGAATGAGTCTGGTGAGTTTAGATTTCAGGAAAGTGGTATAACGATGGCCCGCAAAGGATACATCCAGCTTGTCAACGGCTTCTACATGAATCGCAAGGTGCGAAAACTCAGGCACACATGCCCGAGCGCGATAGGCGCGTTCACGATGATGCTTACCTTCTGCGGAGATAATCTTTCAGACGGTCATATCAGTGAAGATGATGCGCTTTACGTGCTGGATATCACCGATTCAGAACTTGAAGCACTATGCAATGTCGGCATGATCGAACCGGACGGGAACAACGGGTACTACATTCACGATTATCTTATGCATAATCGTAGTCGCGAACAGGTGCAAAAGAAGCGCGAAAGCAATGCTGAAAATTACCAAAAAAATAAGAACGAGGTGAAAACCTCCGATTCAGATGCGATTCAGCCGTCTGAAAGTCATCTGAATCGGGACAAACACCAGAACACCAGAACACCAGAACACCAGAATGAATTATCTAAAGATAATTCAACTCCCCCTACCCCCTCAAAGCCTGACTTCGATGGACTGCTCGACAGTCTTGAGCGTATTTACCCGACGAACAGGTTCGACGGGAAGACCTCTCAGGCTCGAATGCAGTTGGAAATCGAATGGCCCAAGATCGTGAAAGCCGCCGGCGAGGCTGACCCGTGCGAGTTTCTTGAAGCCAAAACCCGAGCGTATGTCGGGGCCACCGAGGAACGGTTCGTGAAGACGTTCAGCCGGTTCATCGGCGGGGAACTGTACGCACGCAACTGGGAGAAACCCAAACCGGAGACCCCAAGGGCCCGGCAAGTCCAGCCGGTCAAGTCCCGCAGCCAGCAGAATCTCGAAGCGAACATGGCGAAAACCTGGCAGTACATGACCGAGGAGGAGCGTGCCCGATACTCGCAGGGAGGTCTCAATGCTCAGCAAGGGTGAGGCGGCGGCGTTGTTGTCGCTGATTAACGCGCATCACGGCAACGCTCAGTGGGATGATGTTCAGCTTGACGCTTTTTATTCGGAACTGCGTTCGGATATCACGGCGGTAGAGGCGCGTGAGGCCGTTCGACGCTTCTACGCGGTCAACAGCACGGGTCGCTGGTGTGGTTCCGGCGACATCAACGGCATCGTCCGCAAACTGCGCAACGGTGCGAAACCGTCCGAAGCGCAGATAGGCCGGGAGTGCGAACGTCTGGGACTAGTGGAAGATCAGGCGTGGTTGTATCGCCGGCAGCGCATGATGGGCCGTTCCCCGGACGAGTCTCGACAGGTGGCGTTGGCCGCGCGTGACCCGCTGCGCTTGCCGCCCGCGAAACCCAAGCGCCGGCGTGAGGGTGGTGGTTTCAATCCGGGTTTGGGCGTGGCGTTGGACGAGGTTCTGGCGACACGCCGTCCGGCTGAATCATGACCGGTTTGATGGCATAATTGGGAGTTGCTGACACGTCCGAGACCTTCAAAAAAACCGAAGGTCAAGGTCACTATTGTCTTTTTCCACTGAAACTACGAGGCTCTGCCGCTACCACGGTTGCTGGCGGGATATCGTCACCGACGCGCCGTCACCGCTTATCGGACATGGCGTCGAACCGAATCTGAATCTCCTGTGCGACAAGCACGCCAGCCAGTTGACCGGCGACCTGCGATGGTTGGACCACAGTCTGCCCGACCTGTGCGAGTATCGCATCAACCGCGCCTACGGGCACAAGAACGGTGGCGGCGGTCAATCCGGCACCGCTCCCGCACCGTTACGCGAAGCCCTGCATGATCTGCTGTACGCGGACGATGACCACGGTTATCCGGGGTTGCAAGGCACGTTGTACGAGTGGATGCGCAGTCTGAAAATCAATCTGCCCGAGTCCACGCCACTGTCGGACATGGTTCACCGTATCGCCAATCATCCGAAACTCGTGGAGCATTCCAGCACCCCTGTGTATGCGGAACTGGTTCACAGTCTGACACGCAAGCTGCGTCGTTTCCTCACGGACGATGACGGGGAAACCGTATTGTACGGGCCATGCCCGGCCGACAAGTGCTTGGGTCAGCTTTCCTGCTATGCGGACGCGGAGACGGCGAAATGCCCGAAATGCGGTTTCAGTATGCCGGTAGCCCTTATCAGGGCGGAACGGGTGAAACGTCTCCTCCAATCGGAGGCGGTGAGAACCCGCGGCGAACTGTTGGACATCATCAAGGCGTGCGGAATGCGCGTGAACCGCAGCACTTTGCGTAGTTGGATACATCGAGGCCAGTTGCCCCAGCAGGGCGAGGATGCGTACAGCAATCCGCTTTACCGGTTCAGTGACTTCTACCGTCTCGCGTCCGGCCTGTCGGAGGACGCGGACGTGTGGGAGATCATGCAGGTTTCGCAAAACCAATCCAAGGAAGGAGACACCAAGTGAGCAACCAGATTCAACCATTCGACTTCAACGGCATTCAGGTGCGTGTCCTAACCGACGAACACGGCAACCCGTGGTTCCTTGGAGCGGACGTATGCGCCATTCTCGGTACGGCCACCAACCATATTCGGGAATACCTCGATGCCGATGAAATCACCAATATCCGTAGTACGGATATTGCCCAGAACGGAGGCAAGGCACCCGTTTTCGTGTCCGAGTCCGGCTTGTACTCCCTCGTGTTACGCAGCCGCAAGCCCGAAGCCCGCGAGTTCAAACGCTGGGTCACGCACGAGGTGCTGCCATCGATTCGCAAACATGGCGCGTACATGACCGAATCGACTTTGGAAAAGGCAGTCACCGAACCCGACTTCCTTATCCGACTTGCCACACAAATCAAACAGGAGCGGGCGGAAAAAGAGAAGGCCCAAGCACAGGTCGAACGGATGCGTCCCAAAGCATTGTTCGCTGACGCTGTGGAAACCTCGAAGACCAGCATCCTTGTGGGCGACTTGGCGAAAGTCCTGAAAGGCAATGGCGTGGATATTGGCGGCACTCGCTTGTTCGCGTGGCTGAGGGACAACGGATGGCTGATGAAAACCGGCAGCTCTCGCAACATGCCCACGCAGAAATCTATGGAATTGGGCTTGTTCGAGATCAAGGAAACCACCGTGGTTCACTCGGACGGTCACACGACCATCAACAAGACGCCGAAAGTCACGGGCAAAGGTCAGACGTTCTTCGTCAACAAGTTCCTCGGACACAGGGAGATTACTCAATGAGCATCAATCTTGGTACCACGGAAGTGGAATTGAGCTTGTACTCCAAGGCGCTTCAACTAGCCACGTTCACCGTGGAAGTCCCGGTGGCGGGCGAACTGGAACCGGACAGCGTGTTCATAGGCGACGACATGCAGCCACGCGCGCACGTGACAGTGACGCTGCCGCCCGACGGTTCCGTCGAAAAGGCCGTTAAAGCCGGGGTTTATGCGTTCCAGAAGGCGTTCAACGAGTCGATGGAATCAAGGAACGTATGAACTGGCTGAAGCGACTGCTGCACATGGAGGAGCCGGAACCGGTCGAAAAGCCGGAACCTAAGCCACCGGTGTTGGAGCCATGCCCTATCTGCGGACGCACACCCAAGCCGAAGTATGTATACGACGCCATCCTTATCCGCTACTACTGTCAGGAAGACTCCGTGTGGCTGCTCTCGGAGTGGTGCGATCATTCCGCGAGTATCTTCTCGTTTGCCCCGTTTGAGGACAAGGACGTTCCGAAGTGGAATATCGGTTGCAGACTGTTAAGGACAATTGTTGCCGTGCCAGTTCCCGAATGCCCTGTCTGCGGGGAGAAACCCACCGTGCAACCGGATACCGAGTCGGATATTCCCCAGCTTGTCTGCTCATGCAACGAACTGTTGGGCAACGATGGGATAACCAACGTCTATCAGCGCAAACACGAGTGGATACGTCGTTGCGTGGCGTTGAAACGCAAGCAGGACAACGTGAGTGAAATGGAACAACTGATCGGAGAAACACAATGAACGGACATTATTCGGTTATCACGAATTTCGGCTGTCATTGGACATGCCCCTACTGCATCGTAAGGAAAACCGGATTGAACGTGCCGGTGACAGACATGCAGGCCACGCTGCGGACCATCAGCCGTGAAAGCGAACGCCACCCCATGAGGTTCCTGAGCTTCAGCGGCGGCGGAGACCCCCTGTTCCCCATGCGCGAGCCGGAAGCATCGAAACGTGTCGCCTTCTACCGGGAGGCGATACACAGGGCCGGAGACTGGCTCACGGAAACCGAGATGCACACCAGCTACTTCCAATGCGGACGCAACGTGGCTCAGGTCATGCAGCAGATCAGGTTCAGCCGCGTGGTGTATCACATGCGTCCCACGAGCTTGTCCGATGACGTGGCGTTGGCATTGCCCCGCAAATGGTTCGACCGTCAGAAGGTGCGTGTCGTGTACGTGGTCACCCCCGATTTCACGCCGGAGCGTATCGACCGGATAGCCGATCTCGTGGCCGGCAACCACGTAGTCGATGAACTGTCGTTCAGGCAGAAGGTCAACCCCGACAACACCATCGACCACACGTGCGAGGAGTATCTGAAGGCCGGCCATCAAAACCGCTGGTGGTACATCCAACAGGATGATTACAACACGTACGTCGTGAACGACCGGCTTTACACACGATTCAGCGATATCGGCAAGGAGGACCACAGGTGAGCAAGAAGATTCGCGTCGCATGGGATGACCTGAAGCCCGGTGATCTGATTCACGTCAAAGGCAGCACGAACACGTATGTGTTTAAGGGCTGGTTTTTGGACGCAGCCAGCGTTGACCATCGTAAATCTGGCGCAGAAACCTACGTGATTACGAGGTCCAAAAACAATTCACCAGTAGATGTAGCCATTGTTGTCACTCACGACAATTTCGCGTACGCGACCCGTCCCGCACCAAAGAAGCCGCGTCCAAACATCGTGGAGCCGAAGGCACCGGGGGAATACTGGCTGCGTGTTCATGCGGGGGAATTGAACGGCTGGTATATGTGCATTCGCCGCCAATTCGACTCGATTAAGGACTCGTGGGATAAGCCCAGTGACCTCAGGGCATGGCAAACAGTCATGTGGGGCATTATTGCTTTCTCCCCGTGGCTGACGTGGCATGAAATGGTGGACGGCATGCATGTGTCTGAAGTGTTGACCGCTGAGGAATATTACATGCGCAAAGCCAAGGGGGAACTATGAAGACCATTCAGGCAGCAGACCTGTCACCTCGCATGCTGGGAAGAAAAGTCATCATACAGGTCGGCAAAAGCGTCATCAGGGGCATGATCGAACACATTGAAATCGACATGCGAACGGAATGCACGTTCAATGAGTATCAAAAGCCAGGGAGCAGAATCATAACCCGTGAATATATGACCATTCCCACCGGAGAGATTCGCGTCACCGTCGGCGGTATTGATCTCAAACTCAACGACAATCACGTAATCACCGTGGCGGACTCATGAGCCAACCGATGACTCTACCCAGCCAGCTCAGGATCGTAAACAACAAGCTGACGGAACTGGGCAAGATCATGTACTACCAGCCTGACCTGTTCTGCAGTAGCGTCAGGCTCCAACAAGGCATGATCGGTTGCTGCAAGGCGTATCTCAGCTACATGAAATGGCACACGCTGACCGTCTCCCAGTATTTGACGGAGTCGAACTGGGGTATGAGACGTGCCCGCGCAAGCTGCTGCCTCACCAAACAAGCATATCGTGCCGCTTATGGCCTGCCCGACTTGGAGCGCAGGGCGGACACCCTGTACTGGATGCGGAGGCTCCACTAGTGGAACCAGTGCCAATCATCTTGTTCATGCTCCTATTGGGAGCCGTCGCTATTATCGAGAATCGGAGGAAACATTGACCGAGGAAACAATGAACAGCATGACTAAGGGAACCATTTTTACGGCTGGCTCATTAGGCGATTTGCCTGATTTCAACCAGTGGCCTATATGGTTCACGCCGAAACTGATTCTGATTATCAACCATGCGTGCCGTAGGTTCATCACACGTTACGCAAAAGGCGTGGACGGTAAAATCGTTCAGCGTTTCTATCGCGCACTGAGGGACGCATGGCTTCGGGGATACATGACCACTATAGAGGCATGGGCGGAGTTTTACGTATTCGTAGCGCATTTCCACCGCCACTACCTGCTGTGATAGGAATGCCGTCCTAGTGTGCTTCCATGAGAGGCAGTGACGGCTTTTAACACGCCTATCATAGCTTGAAACCCGTGAAAATCTATTTTTTATTGATCTTCACGGGTTTCAGTGAATGAAAAGCATGTTTTCGTATAATCGGGCCCACATTTATGGTTTTATTCGCTTCGCTCACACATCAGCGGAGCCGACACGTCGATTTCCGAGCCAAGCGGCGCGGAAAGCACCTCATGCACGTCCGGCGCAAAATACAGGTTGCCTCTTCCAGACGGGTACACACGCAGTACGCCCACGGACACCAGACGCGAAAGCGCGTGCTGCACCGCTGACGGGCTCTTGCCGAACCTCCTCCTCAGCGCACGTGTCGTCACGGTAGGCTGTCCGATAAGGTACATCGCCGTCTGCACGGACAATCCACTGTAATTGTGCGCGTCCAGAAGACTCCGATACTTCTGCCGAACGTTGACCAGACGTTTGACGCGCAGCAAGGCGTCCTCGCAGGATTCCTCGACACCTTGGCAGAAGAACAGTATCCAGTTCTCCCAATCACCTTTCGTGGAAACGCCAAGCAGCCTATCCTGATATTCAGGACGACGACGCTCGAACCACGGTGACACCGACAGCAATGGCTGGCTCAGTAATCCACGGCTCATCATCTGCAACAGCACCAGCAACCTACCGATTCTTCCATTGCCGTCAGTGAACGGGTGCATCGTCTCGAACTGGTAGTGGAACATCGCCATATCCAGCACAGCCAGCCCCGGCTCATTGCGGGACCGCCACCAGTCAACAAGCGACCGAACCGCTATGTCCAAGTCCTGCCCGGGCGGCATGGGAACGAAACGCGCATCCTCGATACGCCGCGTGGGCGAGCCGATGAACACCTGGGTTGACCGTATGTCCCCGGCCTGCGGATTGTCGGACTTCGTGCCCTTTACGAGAAGCTGCTGCAATTCGCGTATGAGGGACAGGCTTATGGGGTGCCCGGCCTGAATCTGACCTATGCCGCATTCAGCCGCATCGAGATAGTTCAATACCTCGCGCATGGACTCGCTCAAACCGCTCTTGTCCTCACCCACCTCGTAATCCTGTGCGAGAACGGTTTCCAACGGCTCGAACGTGCCCTCCAGAGCGCTTGTGCTCTGCGCTTCGCGTCGCATGGTCGGACGGCGCAGCATATCCGGGTTTGGTAGATCCTCCCCCAGTTCGCTCAGTCTCGCCAATGCCATCGAGGCTCGAGACACCACGCCCATGACACGTGGAGAAAGCGCAGGATAATCGCCAAGCGGGTTCGGTACGAACGAATACGTATCGTATTGCATCAGACCGTATCTTGTGGCGTACTCGCCCGATAGTCTACGCAGCTCGCCTGGCGCGTCAGGTGCAAACATTTCTTTTCTCATGTCACTAACTATACACATTTCTTGAATTGTTCATACTAAGATTCCGCAAATCTTAGTATGAAGCATGGGTTGACCATACACTATCCTTCGTATTCCTTGCATAGGTCGGCGGCGAACTTGGCGAGATTATCCGGGTCAAGCTCATAGTTTTCGCCGGCCTCCCCAGCTTCGTCGTAATATTTCAAGACTTCGCGTAGCGCGTTCTCCATACGTTTCGCGTGCTGCCACCGACGTAACGAGTTCATGGCATGGTCTAATGCCGGGTCATTCGTTTCACTCATTTGATTACCTCGTTTCCGTTGAACCAGTAGCCGTTCTCAAAATCCTGATTGCTTCGCCATTCCTTGTAGTCGAGAACGGCACGAAGATTAGTATCGTCTCGACGGGTCAGTTTCCGTTTCACCGCGTCGATAACATCCTTGAACCATTGCCGGCGCAGCTTCCACCACGTCATACGCTCGTAACGCGCTCGATAATCGGCCGTGTAGCCGAGGAACTTGTAATAATCGTTCATTTGACAATCTCCTGATTCCAGTCCAGCATGTCGCCGGTCAGCCATTCGCCGCCACTCGAAACACGCGCGTACAACCACGCTTTATAGCCGATTCGAGCCGCCTTATCGTGTTCCAGCCATGCTTTCAGCCACGTGAAACGTAGTTTCCAGCCGGGTATGCGTCGCCACAACTCCTTGTTGACGGCGGGGTCGAAACGCTCATAACGGTAGATTGCGGTAATCAATTCGCCCACTTTCTCTTGACATGAGAGCCGTCCTCGTAATCGGCGCTGACCATATCGTTGTCCAGTTCGTCAATGTCCAACAGGTCTCCAACGCCGTTTTCGTCAACCCAGTCGCTCAACTGGTTGAACGTCAAGCCTTTCGGCGCGGTGACGTGACGCTTCTCGATCTGCGTCACGCGCTGGTAAATCGTGTAGACTTCGGTTTCTTCATCCATGATGGAAACTCCCTTGTTATTGTCCGGTAAAACGATTAACGGGACAATAGACAGCTCTAAAGTCCCGTCTAAATGCTGATTTATGTGAAAACCGCACCATAGAAAGCCCTATGATGCGGTTCTAAATGATGGTTTCTATAAGAATAACCCCATAGAACAAGTCCATGAGGCCACGAAAACGATAACGGCTATACGCTCCGCCTGTATGGTGGAATGTCCAATGTGGCTTTCAACCCGTCGTTAACATGCTCCGCGTCCCTCAACGAGAGTCGTCCGAACCATTGCAGCAGTTCGCTCCTGTTGAAGTAGAAGCGTTGCGAACAGCGCACGAGCGACGGCTTCAACAGCCCCTCGGCCTTCCAGTCGAGCAGCGGCACGTCACCGGCCTCATCCCAATCAGTGTTGCCGGTTATCTTCGCCACGATACCCGACACCAGATCGCCGTCAACCTCGGTGATAACCACCGGACGCGGCTTCCCGATACCGGGATGGTCGGGAAACTCGACCCACATCAGCCACACGTCATACAGGCGCGGTTCACTTGGCGTACTGGTCATAGACATCATCCTCCGAATCATCCCAATCGGCGGGCAGTATCACATGGCCCTTCTCCGAACGCTCGAACATGTATGCATTGTGAACAGGCGGCACCGGATAACCGTCCGGCGTGTGTCGCGTCGGCCTGAACGGCAACCCGTTGTCCACCAGAGACTGGCGTAGGAACATGTTGACGGCGGTGCTCAGGCTCATGCCCATGGAATCGTAGAGCGCGGCGGCACGCGCCTTGACATCATCATCGACATTGGCGACCAGCTTACCCATAACAACCTCCTTAACGGTTAACAGATGGTATCAATCATATACCATATTGGGTTAAAAGAATGGAATGCAGTCCAGCGGAAGTGAGGAAAACGCCAGGCGGCAAGAACTTAGAACAGCGGCAAAGCAAACCGCTTGTCGGGTAAATCGGTGGCGTTCAATGCCGCCAGAATCAGGTCAGACGTGTGGAGTGGAATGTTTGCGCGTACCGCCGCGATATTATCCGGCGTATACGCATAGCCAGAGGACTCCAGAACCTCACGAATCTTGCTAGTGGGTATCTTGACTTCCATCATTCCCACCCCAGCATGTCGTCGATGCACCAGCCGATAGCGCACTCATACCGGTCATACGTGGTGGAATACTTCTGTGAGAACGCCTCACGCGCCCTCTTGTCGAGCATGTCCAACGACAAACCGGTTTCGGCTATCTGCTGTTCCGCAGTATCGAAGTCCGGCGCGGTGTATGGCTTGTCCAGCTTCAGCATGGCACGACGGCGTAAATCATCGATAAAACCATGCTGGCAGTCGAAGATATCCGCCACGCTATCCGCGTTATCGGCGGCCATCTCGTAAGCCGCCTGCAACAACAGGCGTACGGCTTTCTCCCGAATCTCGCTCATGTCACGCCGCCTTAACCCACTTGTCGCGGACGGTAGCCACGTAATCGGCCACCGCCTTTTCCAACTGCCTGTCACTGCCACGCTCATAACGGGCACGGTAGGCGACAACGCACCTGCCATTGGCCGAAGCAACGTAGGCCACCTTGCGGCCCTTGCTGGTACGGAAGTGACGGATAGGGCCCAAACCTTGCAATTCGGGGCATTCCTTAGCCATCATCAGGTCAGGCATCGTACAATAGGAGACGGCGAAACTGTTCACCTTCGGCGGCACTTCGGGAATCTCCTGTGTATCCGGCGCGGGTTCATCATCCATGAACTCGTCTTCCAATATCGCGTCCTCGGGCATAGGCACCGGCCACTGAACATTGCTCGTGAAGCGTTCCTCCTCACACTTCCAGTTTGCATCGATCGATGGGTGCGCGACAATGCCGCCAACCGTTTTAGCGTCCATTCCGGTAGGTACCGGCACCGGCACTGTCTTCATACGCTCGGAATCGGGTATGAGCATCCAACCATGCTCAAGGTCAACGGAGCTTGACCTCATGCCATTCAAAAAGTCCTCATACTGGACTCCCTTGGCCTGAACATTCCACGCCGTGCCCTGCGAAGTCTGGGAAAGTGACCAGACTCGTCTAACCCGAGCGTTCACATACCGAACATCATATTTCGAGCCATCCTTGCGCAACCGCACCCACATGCCGCTCACGGCATTCACGTTACGCGACGGGTCATTGGTCAGCTTCTTCATTTTGGTTTACCTCACTTGTAAAGATTCGATTTTGATTGATTTTCTGGAATAAGTAGGCGGCTAGAAGACTCTCAGCATTCACCCTCTTCGGTGGCTTCGGTGTAGAAAACGTCGTCCATTTGGTCATTGTTGAAACGCTCATTGATGTAATCGGAAATTGCCTTACCGGTATCGTCTTCGTTAATTAGCTGACTAATGCGGGTATGGCTCACACCGTTACCGTCCAAAATGTAAGCGTCTTGCGCCCAACCATCTTCATGCTCGAAAGCCTTGTTATATTCGGTTTCCGTCACATATCCCCAGTCGCCAAGGCGATAGATGCCCTCATAGGGTTGGAAACCGTCATAGCGCGTCAATGGCGATAGTTTTTCGTCAACACGTTCCACCATGTCGGCAACATCTTTAACGGTAATGGACATTTTGAATCTCCCTTAAACAAGAGGGGCACGGCCACAACGCCATGCCCCACAACGATTTATTAACGATGGACTCGCACCATGTAGCCCCTACCCCACGGGACTAGCTCCACGGGATAACCTTTGGCCTCATAATGCGATTGAGTGGCAACAGCCACGGGAAACGACTTGCAACGGTAATGGTCAATCATGGTCGATCACTCACCCATATACGCAACTGGGTTAAGTTGCATGTCGATACGCCGCCATGCCCTGACCAATTCGGCGGTAGGCGCGTACCGTTCGACAGCCGACCGGCTACCGTCGTACCGTGCGGCCATATCATTATCAAAACCGATAACAGTATCGGCCATGATATGACGCGCCTCTTTCGCCGTAATGGCCTCACAATGCCAATTGCCATCAAACACGTCGTCGGCAACCCAAGCGTCACGCTCAGCCATCGAGTCGAACACGTAGAGGCTACCCGGCCATGACCCATCATCCCATGTCGTGCCGATACCATAAGCCCAGCGGAAAGCGTAGAAGTAGCGTGCCATCATGCCACCTCGCCATCGAAGTGACGTTCGGCGGCTACCGCGTACAGCACGTCATGCATGGTGTCGGTACTGTAGCCATTGATATTGGTGACAACTTGCAAAGTCTGCTCGGACACACCGTAATCATCTTTCAGCGCGTCCCACATTTCCTCAATAGACATTGTTGAATCTCCCTTGAATTGATGAAGCGCGGAGACAGCCGCGCGACTGAATGAATCTAATTGAAAGACTTAGTAGCGTTCACCGATTAGCACACCGTCACGGTAGACGTACAGGCCAGTGCCCCTACCGTTGCCCATCTGGGCCGAGCCCCAGTAGCAGAGTCCCGTTTGGCCGGAACCGTCTTCATTGAGACATTGGGGGATGTTCGCGGTATCGGTACCGCAAGCGGCTAACGACATCAAGGCGATTAATGCGGCAACGGCCGCGACACACTTACTCATGGTTTCCTCACTTCCGCGTGAGGCGGTACAATGAGTACCGCC
>OOAZ01000202.1_pt1 | contig 58361 bp, 54 predicted proteins | sample 1671221 | NCBI WGS metagenome assembly OOAZ01 (sample SAMN06348134, study PRJEB24527) | human gut metagenome | biome: human gut; feature: ankylosing spondylitis patient; material: feces | host: Homo sapiens | place: China | collected 2015-10
TTCATAAATTTGCCGCAAAAGTAATAAATAAGATTGGGATTCGGGAGGAAAAAAGGGAGTAATTACGGAGATTTTTCCGTAATTATCTTCGTGCTCGCACACGTACCCCATCTTTCTTTTCTCCCGAAAGCAAAGAAAAAGAGCGAATTTACATTTATTATCTATGAATATGAAAACTAATCAGAATAAAAGCGTTTTCTTTGTATCCTGAAATTAAGAAAGAATATGAAACAGCCGAAGCTCTACAAGATGAAGAAATATATAATAGGTATATGGATGGCGTTGTTGCCTATCGGTGTCATGCTGGCACAGACAGACAGTACAAGGACGGTAAAAGATACCAAACGCGAGTTACGCCGCCAGCGTGTGGCGAAGCGGAATTTGCATTACAACATTCTGGGAGGTCCCAGCTACACACCCGATTTCGGTTTTCTGGTGGGCGGTAGCGCGTTGATGACGTTCCGGATGAATCCGAGCGACACCACCCAGAGACGTTCCGTCGTACCCATGTCCATCGCGTTGATATTCAAAGGAGGGCTCAATCTCATGACAAAGCCGCAACTCTTCTTCAAAGGCGACCGTTTCCGCATATTCGGCACTTTCTCCTACAAAAACACCATCGAAAACTTCTACGGTATCGGATATAACACAAACAAGGACTATCCGCGAGGGGAAGATACGAGTGAATACCGATATAGCGGTATTCAGGTGAATCCGTGGTTTCTGTTCCGGTTGGGGGAAAGCGATCTCTTCGCAGGTCCTCAGGTTGACTTGAACTACGACAAGATTACCAAACCTGCGGCGGGAATGATTGAGCAACCGTCATATATCGCAGCAGGCGGTACGGAGCATGGATACACCAATTTCAGTTCGGGACTCGGATTCCTGCTGACCTACGACACACGCGATGTGCCCGCCAATGCCTATCAGGGCACTTACCTCGACTTTCGGGGGATGATGTACAGCAAAGCTTTCGGAGGTGACGACAATTTTTACCGTCTGGAGATAGACTACCGTCAATACAAAACGGTCGGAAAACGGAAAGTTCTCGCCTGGACCATACAAAGCAAAAACGCATTCGGAGACGTTCCTTTGACGAAATATGTATTGAGCGGAACCCCTTTCGACCTTCGCGGCTATTATATGGGACAGTTCCGCGACAAGTCCTCTCATGTAATGATGGCTGAATACCGCCAGATGATAAATACAGACAAAAGCACATGGATCAAAAAGATGTTGAGCCACATAGGATATGTGGCCTGGGGAGGCTGCGGATTCATGGGACCCACACCGGGAAAGATAGAAGGCGTCCTGCCTAATCTCGGAGTCGGCCTGCGTATTGAAGTCCAGCCCCGCATGAACGTACGTCTCGACTTGGGAAGAGACATGGTGAACAAGCAGAATTTATTCTATTTCAACATGACGGAGGCCTTCTAGTTCAACGTGACAGAGGCCTTCTAGTTCCAATGTCAGGGCCCTTCTAGCACAAATTAGCAAGAAAGAATGCAAAATAGACAACAAAAGACTGTTCATAAATGAAATTAATCCTTATATTTGCGCAAGCTATGTCACAACAAAACACAGCAGAAGCAAATAACAGGGTTATTTTATGAAACAAATTATATATATCTGTTTAGGATTACTCCTTCTATTCACCTCCAACACACCGATTGTTGCGCAAGAGGTCAGTGACTATACTCAATTAAGCGAAGAAGATTACAGCAATATCACTCTTCCCCCACTCTCCGTCCTGTTTGAGAATGCCAAAGACAATCCCATCTATGAGATGGCAGATGTCAAAGCGGCGGTAGAGCGCAAACTGCTGGCGAAAGAAAAGCGTGCATTTCTCGGATTCTTCAGTCTGCGGGGAAGCTACCAATACGGTACTTTCGGCAATGAATCCACCTATACAGACGTTTACGTAGAGCCATACCCCACCTACTCCACCCAAGCCCAGAACGGATATACGGTAGGAGCGGGAGTCAGCATCCCATTGGACGACCTGTTTGACCTCAAAGCGCGTGTCAGTCGTCAGAAGCTCAATCTGAAGAGCGCGGAGCTTGAGCGGGAAATCAAATACGATGAGATCAAGAAGAACATAATCGAAATGTACGCGATGGCCACATCACAGATCAAAGTCCTTCAGATGCGAAGCGAGGGTCTGGTGCTGGCGAACGTGCAATATGAGATTTCCGAAAAGAATTTTGCTAACGGAACCATCGAATCCATCGACTTGGCGACAGACAAGGAAAGGCAGTCGCAAGCCCGTGAAGCATATGAAAAGAGCAAGTTCGAGTTAACCAAGAGTCTCATGATGCTTGAAATTATTTCACGCACGCCCATTATACGAAAATAAAAGACTAAGATATGAATCTCATCATTTCCATCATACGGACCCTATTTCGGCATCGTTGGCTGATACTGATAGGGACCACTCTCTTCACATTACTGGTCATTTATTACACACGCCATATGCGAGGCGGGTATGATGTGAAAGCAACCCTTTACACAGGAGTTGCTTCGGGCTACAACCTCGAAAGTGACAAACGCACCGATTGGGCAACCGTACAGAACTCCATGGACAACCTCATCAGTATCATGCAGGCCGAAAGTACGCTGAAAAGAGTCAGTCTGCGATTGTTCGCCCGCATACTGATCAAAGGGAATCCTGAAAAAGAGAATGACGGAATCACCCCTGCCAGCTACAACTACACATACAACCATCTGAAAAACAGCCCTCCGGGAGACGAGATACTGAAACTGATCGACAAATCGAGCGAAGATAAGACAGTAGCCAATCTGGAAGCATATATGCGCCCGCACAAGGACAATTACATCTACGGGCTCTTTTATTATTCCCATCCCTATTACAGCTACGGTGCTCTGAAAAACGTAAAGGTACAGCGCCGCCTCACCAGTGACCTGCTGGACATCAGCTATACTTCCGGTGATCCGGGTATCGCCTACAACACCGTAAGTATCCTGATGCACGAGTTTGTCGAGGAATACCGCCGTATCCGTTACGGAGAGACGGACAAAGTGATCAAGTATTTCGAAGAAGAGCTGAAACGTATCGGCAAGCAACTGAGAGCGGAAGAAGAAGACCTGACGAAGTATAATGTACAAAAACGTATTATCAACTACCTCGACGAGACCAAGGAAATAGCCGCCATCAGCAAGGAATTCGAGCTGAGAGAACAGGATGCGCTTTTCGCATTCAACAGCACCGCGTCCATGCTCAAAGAGTTGGAAAAACACATGGACAACAACGCCAGGCAAGTACTGAAAAACATGGAATTCGTAGACAAGCTGCGCGAAGCCTCCAACATCACCGGCAAGATATCGGAAGCCGAAGCAATGACCGATTCCAACAAGAAAGACCTCCATTCGCTGGAAGGAGACAAAAAGCGGTTGAACGAGCTTAAACAAGAACTGAATGCCCTGACTACCTCATACGTAGGTCACAAATATACCAAAGAAGGTGCGTCGCGCACCAATATCATCGACCAATGGCTGGAACAGACATTGCTGTACGAGAAGGCGAAAGCCGAACTGAAAATCGTACAAAGCGCCCGTCGCGACTTGAACAACCGTTACGTATTCTTCGCACCTGTGGGTACCACCATCAAGCAGAAAGAACGTAGCATCAACTTCACGGAACGCAGCTACCTGACCGTCCTGCAAAGTTACAACGAAGCTTTATTGAGGAAAAAGAATCTGGAGATGACCTCCGCCACGCTGAAAGTCCTCAATGAGCCTACCTATCCGATCGGAGCCAACTCAACCAACCGGAAACAGATCGTCATAGCAGCCTGTATTGCCATCTTCGTGATTATCATAGCTTTGCTGGTATTGGTAGAATTGCTTGACAGAACACTGCGTGACGCCAGCCGCACCCTGCGGGTGACGGGATATAAGGTGATAGGTGCCGTTCCCAGCCTTTCGACCGCCCGCTACGGAGGACTGACCAGAACGTACATACAACTTTCCGTAAGAGAGCTGACCAACTCCCTGCTCCGCTTCCTGAGCAAGCGGAAATCCCCCGGTGTGTTTATCATCAACCTGTTCAGCACCAGCGAGGATTCCGGAGAAGACATAATCGGGACACTGATCTGCGGATTCATGCAAAGCCGCAAACTGAACACGAAGTTCATCTGCTACAATAAAGATTTTGACATTGCATCCACCCAATACCTGCTTGCAAGGAACGTCACGGATTTCTATACGCCGCAAGGAGAAGACGTACTGATCGTCGCCTATCCTCCTCTGTCAAAGAGCAGCATATCGAGTGCCCTGTTGCATGACGCCAACGCCAATATACTGGTGACTCCGGCCAATCGCGGATGGAAAACGATAGACAAGCAACTATGCGAGCAGCTCATGTTGCAGTTGGGCAAGAGCAATGTGCCTTTCCGCATCTGCCTGACCAACGCCAGCCGTGAAGCCGCCGAAGACTTCACCGGACAGTTGCCGCCATATACCCTGTTGCGCAGGTTCAGTTATCACTTCAGCCAGTTGTCATTGACAGAAAAAATCATATTCAACCTCAGAAGAAAAGCAAAGGAAGCAGAAGACGAGGACGATGACGAATAGGAACACTACTTTCCATATCCTGCTTGCCGCACAATTCGCGCTAATAGCGGTAAGTATGCTTGTAAACGTCAAGACAGGGCTGTTCTCAATGGTTCTTATCTTGTTGCTCACTACCGTTTGCCTGATACAGCTCAGTAACGGCAAGTCCACCGAATGGAAGCGCGGGCAAAACATCATGACCTGGCTGTTCATCGTCTGGCTGTTGTACTATATCATGGAGATCATGAACCCCAACTGCGTGTTGGAGGCATGGAACATCAACATCACACCCTACGCGCTCATTCCCCTGATATGCGCATTTGTCGTTCCGGTCGTCATACGTACCAGGAAAGACATAGAACTGCTATTGCTCGTATGGTCCGTGTTCGTCATCATCTTCACCCTCAAAGGATACTGGCAGAAAAATCACGGTTTCAGCACCAAAGACCTTTACTTCCTGCACGTTCTCGGCGGTGCGCGAACCCACATCATCTGGTCGGGCATACGATACTTTTCCTGTTTTTCGGACGCGGCAAACTACGGTGTGCACTCAGCGATGGCAGCCGTCACCTTCTCCATCTCCGCATTCTTTGTCGACTCCAGATGGAAGCGCCTCTATTTCCTTTTTATAGCCTTGTGCGGTATCTACGGCATGGGTATTTCCGGAACCCGTTCCGCTATGGGAGTGCTCATGGGCGGCATGCTGATGATTACTATCATAGCTAAGAACTGGAAAGCGTTATTAGGGGGAATATTCATATCTATCGGCATTTTCGTATTTTTCTATTACACCAATATCGGGAGCGGCAACCAGTATATCCATAAGATGCGCTCCTCCTTCCATCCCACCGAAGACGCCTCCTACCTCGTGCGTGTCGAAAACCGCCAGCGGATGAAGGAGCTGATGGCAAGGAAACCGATAGGCTATGGAATCGGGCTGGCCAAAGCGGGAAACTTCGATTCGAAAGAACAAATGCCTTATCCACCCGACTCGTGGCTGATTGCCGTCTGGGTGGAAACCGGAATTGTGGGGCTGATACTTTATCTTGCCATACACGGCACTCTCTTCGCCTGGTGTTCATGGCTCCTGATGTTCAAAGTACGCAATAAGAATCTACGAGGACTGGCGGCGGCATGGCTTTGCATGAATGCCGGACTCTTCATTGCCGCCTACGTCAACGACGTGATGCAATATCCCAACCAACTGACTGTATACACAGGCTTCGCCCTCTGTCTCGCCGCACCTTATATAGACAAATACATCAGTAAGGAGCCGGAGGAAAGTAAAGATCCGGAGGAAAGTGAGAAACAAGAACCGCACCTGATTAAAGAACCAAACGAATAAAAAAATGACAGACAGCCACCGGACGGACATATCATTTATCACGATCTGCTACAATGGTTTCAAAGACACTTGCGAGCTGATAGAATCGTTACAGGAGAAACTGCATTCCGTAACCTACGAGATCATTGTGGTAGACAACGCCTCGCGCGAGGACGAGGCTGCCAAGATATCCAGACTATACCCCTCAGTCATCGCCATCCGCAGCGAGGTAAACAGAGGATTCTCCGGCGGCAATAACATCGGAATCCGTGCGGCAAGAGGAAAATACCTCTTCTTCATTAACAACGACACCTATATCGAGTCAGACGCAATCTCCTGCCTGGTAGAACGGTTGGAAAGCCGTCCCGAAATCGGAGGCGTATCGCCGAAAATACGTTTCGCTTTCCCGCCGCAGCACATACAGTTCGCAGGCTTCACCCCCTTGTCGCGAATCACGTTACGTAACCATATGTTGGGGTTCGGCTGTCCCGATGACGGGAAATACGACACTCCCCACCCCACTCCCTACCTGCATGGCGCAGCCATGATGATCAAACGTGAGGTAGTCGAGAAAGCGGGGATGATGCCTGAGATCTTTTTCCTGTACTACGAAGAGCTGGACTGGAGCACAAGCATGACACGTGTCGGCTACGAGCTATGGTACGAGCCCCGTTGCACGGTCTTCCACAAAGAAAGCCAGAGTACCGGACAACTCAGTCGGCTGCGTACCTATTATCTGACCCGCAACCGCCTGCTCTACGCCCGCCGCAACCTGAGGGGAGCCGCACGTCTGGGCTCCGTGCTCTATCAAAGCACTGTCGCAGCCTTGAAGAACGGTCTGCTCTATGCTTTAAAAGGACGCTTCGATCTCTTCCTGGCCGTCTGCAGAGGCGTCAATTCAGGACTGATCCTTCCGTCGGCCACCAAAGAAACAAAAGAACAAAAAAACGAATACTATGAACATCATTGACTGGGTTCTCTACATCCCCCTCACGCTATGCGTATGCTACTTGCTGCTTTACGCCATCGCCTCCAAGTTCTACCGGGCTCCCCAATATCCCGAAGCCCGTACGCTCCGGCACATTGCCGTGCTATTCCCCGCCTACAAGGAAGACCGTGTGATACTCTCTTCGGTCCGCAGTTTTCTCGAGCAGGACTATCCGAAGGAGTTGTTCGACCTTGTCGTCATTTCCGACCAGATGCAACCGGAAACGAACGAAGCCTTACGCACGCTCCCCATCCGGCTACTGATGGCGGATTACACGGAAAGCTCCAAAGCCAAAGCGCTGGCTATGGCCATGAACAACATCGACACTGATCTCTATGACATAGTGGTTATCATGGACGCCGACAACGTGACCGTCCCCGAATTCCTGTCCTGCATCAACCGTGCGTTCGACAGTGGCGTAAGATCCATACAGGCTCACCGGACAGGTAAGAATCTGAATACCGATATCTCCATTCTGGACAGCGCGAGCGAAGAGATCAACAACGGCTTCTTCCGGAGCGGGCACAACGCGCTCGGACTTTCCGCCGGGTTATCCGGCTCGGGAATGGCCTTTGATGCAAAATGGTTTCAACAGAATGTGCAATACCTGCAAACGGCAGGCGAAGACAAAGAACTGGAATCCATGCTGTTGCAGCAACGGATCCATACAGTCTATCTGAACGACCTCCCTGTGTTCGATGAGAAGACACAGAAAAAAGAAGCGATCAGCAACCAGCGCAAACGTTGGATAGCGGCGCAGTTCGGAGCACTCCGCGCTTCGTTGCCCCACCTGCCGAAAGCCCTGCTGCAAGGCAATATAGACTATTGCGACAAGATATTCCAATGGATGCTGCCTCCCCGCCTGATACAGTTGGCAGGAGTGTTCGGACTGACTTTCGTTTTCACCGTTATCGGTCTTGTTATGAGCCTGCGCAATGGAGGAAATGAATGGACGATGGCCATCAAATGGTGGATTCTGTCGGTAGCACAGGTCTCCGCCATGATTCTACCCGTACCGGGAGGGCAACTGTTTACCAAAGAGGTAGGGAAAGCCATCATGAAGGTACCCATGCTGGCTGTCACCATGACAGGCAATTTATTCAAACTTAAAGGAGCAAATAAGAAGTTCATCCATACAGAGCACGGTGAACATCACTCTCATTCATAAACACATTATCCCAAACAAGAAGCAATGAAAATAGCCATTGAAGCACAGCGCATCTTCCGCCCCAACAAACATGGAATGGATTTCGTCGCTCTTGAAACAATCCGTGAGTTACAGAAGATGGATCACGAAAACGAGTATTTCATTTTCGTCAGTCCCGGTGAAGACAAATGCCTGAAGAGTTCGGAGAATATGCACGTCATCGAACTGAAATGCCCTACCTATCCGTTGTGGGAACAGGTGGCTCTTCCGCGAGCGGTGAAGCGCATCCGCCCCGACTTGTTGCATTGTACCAGCAATACGGCTCCGTTGAACTGCCCCGTGCCGTTGGTGCTGACGCTGCACGACATCATTTATCTGGAGAAACGCCAATCGTCCAGCCTGTCGCTATATCAGGAGATGGGATGGCATTACCGCCGCCTGATAGTGCCCCGCATACTCCCCAAATGCAAGAAAATCATTACAGTTTCCCAGTTTGAACGTCAGCGTATCCTCGATGCTCTGCACCTGTCCGACGAACAGTTGGTTGCCGTATACAACGGATTCAACAGCCATTTCCATCTTCAGCCCAAAGCTCCGGAAATCACCCGGAAGTATATAGATGCGGACGAATATCTCTTTTTCTTGGGAAATACTGATCCGAAAAAGAATACGCCGCGAGTGCTGAAAGCGTACAGTGACTATCTGAAACGTTCGCAGAAGAAGCTCCCGCTACTCATAGCCGACCTCAAGGAAGACGCTATCGACCGGATACTGGGGGAAGAGAAGATTACGGACATCAAAGGCTACCTCCGTTTTCCCGGATACATTGCGAACACCGACCTTCCGGCACTGTATAGCGGTGCATTTGCATTCCTTTATCCCTCTCTTCGCGAGAGTTTCGGTATCCCTATGCTCGAAGCAATGGCCTGCGGTACGCCTGTCATTGCCGGAAACACTTCGGCAATGCCCGAAATAGCGGGTGAAGGGGCTTTGCTGGCTGATCCGTTCAGTTCGGAGGACATCACGGCGAAGATTCTTCAGTTGGAAGGAGATGCGGAATTTTACCGGCAACAAGCGGACTGCGGAGTGGAGCGCAGCAAACTGTTCTCATGGAAGAACAGTGCGAAAGCATTGCTCGATATTTATAGGAATATGGCGGAATAGAAAGCGATTGCCCAATATAAAAAGACTTGCAACACCGGTATTCAGCTACCAGTGTTGCAAGTCTTGTTTTCCATTCTACTCTTGACCGGAGAAGAAGTCGGATTCTTTCACCTCAAAGCACGGACACGCCTTAATCCACTCTTCCGGCTCTATCTCCCCGTTTCCGTTCAGGTCGGGGCTCAAGTCACGATGACCGCAGATACGGCAACCGGGATAATCACGCAGCAACGCGAGAACGAGCACACGCATGGAATGAATCTGCCACTCGGTACGGGTATCGGCGGGACGACCGTGACAATCCAGCCCACCCTCATAACAGATGCCAATCGAACGGGCGTTATAGCCACGCACGTGAGCTCCGATACGTTCTATTTCACGGGTAGACTTGATGTCGCCATTTTTTCGGATATAAAAATGATACCCCACACCGTTGAAACCACGACGGCGATGGCACACGTCCAGGTCGTCTTCCGTGAAATCCCTGTCCGCCCTAGTGGCGGAACAGTGGATCACAATCAGGTCAATCTTCCTCATCAACCTGTCCTTTCATTCTTTTAGCTTTTCTCTTTCTGCGAAAGAAAAACAACACTTCCAATACAACTTCCAAGATTTTGTCAACCATAGCTTTGCATTTTTAATTGATTATTTATTCACTGAACATCCCCGCCGGATTACTCCGCCGGATCCGGAGCTTCCCCATTGTTATCTCCGTCCTCTCCTCCGCCAGAACCGTTCGGGTTGTCCGGACTGCCGCCATCACCTCCCGCAGCGTTTTTCTTATCCGAGAGCAACTCAAACACCATATTATTATCTCCGCCACGAGTAGTGGCCGTACTGTCGTTTGCCAGTCTGAGGGAATTGTCGACTTTGAAACGAAGATTGACACGGGTAATGCTTTTCACGGTGCAGTCTTTCTCCAATTCCACACCGGGACAGGTCAGCGTGGTATAGAAGATTCCCAACCCCTCCACTTTCACTTTATTGCCTGCCACAAGGACTTTCTTCATCGCGCGGACAAAGGATTTCATGACGTGCGACACATCCTCCACCGAAAGCGAACCGATCGTTTCGATTTCGCGCGCCAGCGCCTCTATTGAATAGATTTTTGACTCCCCCGACTTAGGTTTGAGGGCAAATACCATCGGCGAATCCGCATCGCTGATTCGTTTTCTGCGCTTATAGCGCACCACTGTAACTGTTGCCATAAAAATTGTTGTTTCTACGAAAAGAAGGACATTCTTCCTTTCTGTTGGTACAACAAAAGTACGACAACCGAAAGACGGATTAACGGATTACACCGGACTAGGAGGGATTAGAACGGATTAAGAAAGGATAACAAGGAATAAGAGCAAAAAACAGTTTTTTTTAAGCTGTGCGCTCACTTCTTACCAATTGCTCCACAGCATTAATGAATGCTTCCGCACGCGGACGAAGCACATCCACCAGAGCAGCGTCACAATAAGCAAAGTCACCATAGTCGCTACTATGGCGTTTATCAAAAAGCAAACCGAAAGTTGTACTATGTTCCAAATCAAGCAAACCCGTCCGGACAAAATGCATTGAAAGTTGTGTTTTTACTCCATTATGGGTATTAGCCTCAATATGACGGTTCAACAACAGAGCAGACGCGGCATAATAACAAGCATAATACTTTCATAACACAATGCCTTCCCGATTAATGTTAAGTGTCAGTGGTGTAGTAATATTTTCCCATACACGTTTCAACACGACCAATGTATTAATAGCTACCCCCGTTTGCGCTTCCAGTTCGCTTAAAGGACGGCGCAAAGTAAGCTCGGTTTCCGGTGTCAGTTCCTTCTCATCCACTACGATAAGCAAGTCTATATCAGAATCATGCCGGGCTTCCCCACGAGCTTCCGAGCCATAAAGTATGGTACGTGCCGTAGGCGCTATGCGATGCATTGTCTCTGCAATACGATGAACAATATCTGTACGTTTCATAAGCTATTTTCCTCCTCTCCCACAAAGTTAAGAAAAGAATAGCTAAAACCTATATTTTCTTTCATTTTCTTTTTATCTCATCCCCAAAAACAGCCTGAACAGCTTGGCAAATCCGGTAAAAAAGCGTAACTTTACACTCTATAAATACGGACTAAAAACAATCAGAAAATGAAGACAGATGCAGAGCCGACCGATGACGAAAAGAAAGAGAAAACATTTGAATACCGAAGCTACGGAAAAGGGGAGCTTGCCATGTTGTACCTCCCCGACATACAACAACAGAGTGCGGTAGACCGTTTCAACAAATGGATAGCCGCCGCTCCGGGACTGAAAGAACGACTCATCGCCACCGGCATGAATCCCCGAAGCAGAAGCTATACCCCCGCACAAGTACGGCTAATCGTAGAAGTACTGCAAGAACCTTGAGTACGACTACTGCAAGAACCCTGAGTACGAGTGCCGCTTACGACTCAAACAGCTCCTTATCCGGCAGCCAGCAACTGGAGTCGAACGTCACACCTCCGACGCGCTGTTCTACGGGAACAGCCGGATCATGCGATTCCACGCACGGCAGGTAACGCCCGCTCACGGGATCATACGCGAAAGTCACCATCCCACCCATTCCGAGATGTTTGAACTTCACCTTATCCACATACACACGGGTCACCCCCACCCCCTTGTCACGTTCCACCACAATACCATAATCCGCCTTATTGAAGAAATCGGCAGAGCCATTGATATCATACATCTCCACGCGCGGAGTAGTGTTCGTCACCGGGTTACGGTTCATCTTGCGCGGATGGGCGACAAGCACCACCAGGCAATTATGCTGCACCGCAAATTCCGTAATCATATTCAGGAAATTGGAAAGATACTGCGTCTCCGTCTGTCCCGGCTGCGGAGTGTGGTCGAGCCGGTTGAGCGGGTCGATCACCAGAATACGGCACCCCCGCCGCACCACCAGCTCGTGCGCCTTCGCAAGCACCCGCTCCGGCGTGGCGTTCCCCTTCAGAGAGATATGCGACACGTTATCGGTAAGAAACTCCTCCGACCGCATCAGCAGCCCTTCCGAAATGCCGCACCCCTTCTGGAAACGGTGTCCGGTCAGCTTCTCCACCAACTTTCGGATGTGATAGACAATCGGCGTATTCTCCGGACTGAAAAAAGCGATCTTCCACTGATGGCGCAGACAAAGCCGCAACACCAGCTCATCGAGCCACTCCGATTTTCCCGCACCCGGCACTCCCGTGAGGATGATAAGCCTCCCCCGTTCGTAAGTGCAGATCTTGTCCATTTCCTCCCAGCCGGTTTCCGCGCCCGGTCCGAAACCATTCTCAAAAAGAGCAAGCAGGTCGCTGTGCAGGTCGGTGGCCGTGAACACCCCTTCGAGCGGAACCTCCGCCGCCTGCTCGATGGCTACCCGCAGACTGGCAACCCCGTATTTGCACAGATGTTCGTTCGCATCCTTGCAGCCGGGCCCGTACGCCACCACACGGCAACGCTCGGCACCCAAACGGTTGATCAATTCGTCACGCAGTTGCAGTCCGGCAGAATCGGTATCGACGGCAATGATAACCTCCGTCAAATCCTCGAAATGCGTCTCCATGAAACGGTCGAGCCAGGACAAGTTCGAGTTGGCTCCGGCAGGGACGGAAATCACGCTCTTGAATCCGGCGGCAAGGGAAGAGGCGGCATCCAGTTCGCCTTCGTGGATGATGCAGGAAGTCTGTCCGAGCACGGAGTCGATGTTGTAGGGAATCAGTTCGGCACCCTGAACCATCTTGAAATGCTTCGCGTCCACACTACGGAATTTCGTGTTGACCAGTTGTCCGTCCTCGAAATAGTTGAAGCAGACGCAACGCTCCTTCTGACCGGATTGCGGCATGAATTCCTCCTGTTCCGTGATGCGCAGTCCGGCGATGACGCCCTGCGGGATGCAACGTGTCTCCACCAGCCAACGTTCTACAGATTCGGAAAGCGTAGTCCGTGCCGGATCGAACACCGGACGCTGGAAATGACGGGGAACGGCTGCCGCACGACGCTGGCGGGCAGCACGCTGTTCGGCTTTCTCACGCTCTTCCGCTTCGTCGGGGACGTAAAAGTCCGCCCCGCAATGATAACAGTGACAATGCCCCGTATCAACGTTGACACGCAGCGAACGGTCGCGTTTGTTGTGGCGCGTGGCCTGACATTTATTACAAACAGTTTTCACTACGCCGCTTGTCCTCCGACGGACATCGACATCGTAACTGGCAAAATTTCTCATAACTTGCTTTATTTTTAAATGAATAATTATATTTCCCACACACAGGGAAAGGAAGACAAACGCTTCGTGTAGAACACGGAGAGATTGATACTTTCAAATACGGGATAAACCGCTTTCGGACGTGGGATGAATGACGCTCAAGCGTGGGGTGAATGACATTCAAGCATGGGGTGAACGGCACTCAGACGTGGGATGAATGGTGTCCAGACGTAGGATGAATGGTGTTCAAACGTAGGATGAACTAATGCCCCCATCTTTTGTGCGCATCATCCCACACCGCCGAGTTGTCGGGTCTTGGCGGTGCGCTGTCGGGAATAAGACGTCCCAGATACATCCGTTTTCCATCCACAACACTTTCAAAACGGCTCACATCCCTGCTCTCCCGCTCCTTGATTTCCCGCATCAACTCTTCGCGTAGCATACGGCAAGTAGGCGATCCGGCAGCGATATAATTGGAAAAATAGCGTTTCACGTCCTCAAAAAAGAGCAAGCCGCTCTCTTTTCCGTAGAGAAGGATATGCTTTTTGAACAGACCGATAATCTGCTGCTGATGGTCGATAAAAAGCCGTCCCAGACCGGAACGCTGCCCCGCCAGCTCCATATACAAGCGTGAGTCGGCAAGCCGGTCTACCAGCGTTTCCCAAGACAGCACCGGCTGCAACGGTTGCTGCCCCTCCTCATCCACCGCCCGAATCCTCATTCCCCTTCCAACAGGAACGGAAGAAGCAGTTCGGACTTCCGAAGTTTCCGAAGTCCCCGAAGCAGAAATCTTCTCCTCCGTTTCCGCCACAACCATAGCAGCGTCAGCAGCTCCTCCCGCGAGGGTATTGCTGCTGTTGTTTACAACAGGAGTAATACCTATCTTCTCCTCTTCTCTCCTCTCTTGGGTTTCGTTGGGTTTTCGCCCTTTGGTGGCGGGCGTTTCAGCGCATTTCGCACGCTTCTTCGGGCGCCCTCCTTTTTTACCGTTTTCGGTATCCATTCTCCACTTTTCCTCAAGCCTTTGCATCACCCGGTCGAGATACGGAGCCCGGAACGTCTGCCGCTCCTCGTCCACCTCAAAAAGATTATAATCATGGAGCACCTTTTCCAGCATATCCAACTCAAGGTCATACCGCCGCGCGAACGCCCTCAACAAAAGCGGAGTGCACGACGCCTCATAATTATCTTTCGTGCGCAGGTGCAACAGCAACATCACATAAATGCCGAGCGCTTCCGCCGCATCCAGTTCCGACATCATACCGGCGATATTATCGTCATTCAGCAGATTTACTTCCAGATTAAAATACTGATCCTTCTTCATTATTCTTTCTATTTTAATAAATTATTCACGAAAATCATCCTTTTCGGACGAGCTAACTCAGTGAGCGCAAAGGTATTTTAAATGTTTTGGTTACACTTGTTGAAAAAAACAGAGGGCTATTACGATTCTTTTAACAACCTTTGCAGCAATATAATAACCATAAATAAAAATGTTTTTTAAATGAAAATGAAGTCAAATGTCATCCTGAATGACGACAAAGTAATCAAAGAGAGATTGAAATATTGTGTCCACATCACGTTAGGACGTTTTCTGAACATCCAGCGCACCGTATCGCCCCTGTCGCACGAGAAAGTGGCGGGACAGACCACCATCAATTCCAGCACGACATGGAACATGGAACAAGTCCGGAATTACAGCATATTATCGTACGCGCAAGTGATCTACACGCATTTCATAGCCTTGAAGTGCAATTTCTACGTCCTGCATCTCTCAAAGGCGATGATCAAAGCGATTCAAAACGGGCAGTGCATCATCATCAAAACCGTAGATCCCGACAAACTGAACGATTACCTTCCCGGCGAAATCCTCCTCGAACAGCACCCCGACGCGGAAGAACTGGAGCGGAGGACAAAGGCGAGAGAGGCGTTACTGAGCAAATCCATGCACCTGCGGATAAGCAAAAGTCAAGAACGGGAAAATGAAAAGAAGAAAAAAGAACAGGAAAAGAAGAAAAAAGAGAAAGATAAAGGAAATAAGGGAAAAAAGAAATCGGAAAAACAGAGAAAGTTATCATAAGTTTACTACCTTTGTAGCACAAGAAGGATACAAAAGCAAGGACATGAACGATTGTGAAGAGACGAATGGCAAGGCAATAAAAGCGCTCATAGTATTCAGAGAAATAAGTGATACGGACAATCTGTTCGCTCCTATTCTATGCGATGCTATCCGCATGACGGGTATTGACGTACGATGTTCCAAAGAAGCATTTTGGGAATCAGACACGGCGTATGACATCATACACTTCCAATGGCCGGAAGAAGTAGTAGGCTGGAACTGCGAAGACCCCGACGTGATACGCCGACTCGAAGAGCGCATCCGTTTCTTCCGTTCGCGCGGGGCGCATTTCGTCTACACGCGGCACAATGTGCGCCCGCACTACGCAAACGACATCATCAGCCGCGCCTACGACATCATCGAGACGCAAAGCGACATCGTGGTACACATGGGACATTTCAGCGCGGATGACTTTGCCGCCAGATACCCCCAAAGCCGGAATGTCGTCATTCTCCACCATATCTATGAATATACTTATCAGGAGGATATCAGCGAGGCGCGCGCACGCCAATATCTCAATCTGCCGCAGAACGCGTTCATCGTCACCGCCTTCGGCAAATTCCGCAACCGGGAAGAGATACGCATGGTGCTCGGAGCATTCCATGCATGGAAACGGCCGCATAAACTGCTGCTCGCTCCCCGTCTCTACCCTTTCTCCAGACGCAACAGGTACGGCAAGAACTTCCTCAAGAGATGGCTCTCGCGCTTCGGCTACTACGTGGTCAGGCCCCTGCTCAACCGTTGGCTGCATCTGAGAGCCGGAGGCAACGACGACCTGGTGGACAGTTGCGACCTACCTTATTATATAGCAGCTTCGGATCTGGTAATGATTCCACGCAAAGATATCCTGAATTCCGGCAACATCCCCCTCGCCTTCCTCTACCACAAAGTGGTGGTGGGTCCCGACACGGGGAATAACGGCGAGCTGCTGGCCATCACCGGAAACCCCTCGTTCGACCCCGACGACCGGGAAGATATCGTCCACGCGCTCGAAACCGGCGCACGGTATGCCGCTTACGAACACGGGGAGGCAAACTACGACTACGCCATCGAAAACATGAATATCAAAAAAACGGGACGCGAGTATGCACAAGTCTATAAAGACGCGATAAATGGCAGGTAATCTCAAAAGTCAGCTGTTCTCCGGAGTGTTCTACACAGCGCTCGCCAAATACAGTGGTGTCGTCATCTCGCTTGTGGTGGCGGGTGTACTGGCACGCCTGCTCTCGCCGGACGACTTCGGCATTGTAGCGATAGCCACCGTAATCATCGCCTTCTTCAACCTGTTCACGGACATGGGTGTATCCCCCGCCATCGTGCAGCACAAGACGCTGACACGGGAGGAATTGTCGGATATTTTCTCGTTCACCGTGTGGACCGGCATAGGCATAAGCGTCCTCTTCTTCGCCGCGTCATGGCTGATAGCCGGTTATTACAACAGCGACATCCTGCGGACATTGTGCCAACTGCTGTCCGTCAACCTGTTTTTCGCTTCCGCCACCATCGTGCCGGGGGCTTTGTTCTACCGCAACAAGGAGTTCAAGTTCATTGCCGTGCGGAGCTTCGTCATTCAGATTTCGGCAGGGGCGGCAGCCGTCACCGCAGCACTCTGCGGAGCGGGACTGTATGCGCTGATTATCAACCCGATCGTATCCAGCATACTGATATTCGCCATCTCCTACCAACGCTATCCGCAACGCCTGCGCCTCACGCTGGGCCTGACGGTGCTGCGCAAGATATTCTCCTATTCCGCCTACCAGTTCCTGTTCAATGTCATCAACTATTTCAGCCGCAACCTTGACAAGCTGCTGATCGGCAAATACATGGGAATGTCCGACTTGGGATACTACGAAAAATCTTACCGTCTGATGATGCTTCCCCTGCAGAACATCACACAAGTGATCACCCCCGTGATGCACCCGATATTCAGCGATTTTCAAGACGACAAAGGGAAGCTCGCCACCTCCTACGAACGGATCCTGCGCTTTCTCGCCTTCATCGGACTGCCGCTCAGCGTGCTGCTCTTTTTCACGGCGGAGGAAGTGACGCTGATCATCTTCGGCGACCAATGGCTGCCGTCCGTACCCGTTTTCCGGATTCTGTCACTGTCCGTAGGGATTCAGATCATACTGTCTTCTTCCGGCTCCATCTTCCAGGCGGCGGGCGACACGAAGAGCCTGTTCGTGTGCGGACTGTTCTCGTCCGCGCTCAACGTGGCGGGCATGCTGCTCGGAATCTTCTATTTCGGCACGCTGACGGCAGTGGCAAGCTGCATCGCCGTCACGTTCACCGTCAACTTCGCGCAATGCTACTGGCAGATGTACCGGGTGACTTTCCGGCGAAGCGTCCTGCCGTTCGTCCGTCAGCTCCTTTCTCCTCTGGCGGTAAGCCTGCTGATGGCGGCCATTCTCCTGCCGATACAGTACGCGACGGAAGGAATAAATATTTTTCTTACAATAATTGTAAAAAGTATAGTAAGTTTTACTATCTTTGGGGGATATATACAAGTTACGCGGGAGTACGACCTCTTGGGGAAAATACGAAGCATGGCGGGAAAAGGAAAATAAATGAACGGAATAGACAACATACATCAAGACAAAGAGCACGCATGAAAGCCTTATTTCTGATATTTCACGGTTTCGACAAAGCAAACGGAATCAGCAAGAAGATACATTACCAAGTGAAGGCACTCGAAAAGTGCGGCGCGGATGTCCGCTTGTGCTACTACGCCACCACGCCTTTCGGCAACCGGCGACTGATGATCGGCGACGAGGTGATGGCCGATTTCGGCAAAGGGACGATGGCGAAGTTGCTGAAACGTGTCTACTACTCGCCTATCGTGAAGTATGCGCAGCGAGAGAAGATCGACTTTGTGTACATCCGTTCCTATCACAACGCCAACCCTTTCACGCTGCGGCTGGTGGAACGCCTGAAAAAGACGGGGGCGAAAGTGGCGGTGGAGATACCGACATATCCTTACGATCAGGAGTACATCTCATGGTCTATGAGGGCTTCGCTCGCTGTGGACCGTTGTTTCCGCCACCGGATGGCGAAGCTGCTGGACGGCATCGTGACTTTCTCCAGCGCGGAAACGATTTTCGGAGGCAGGACGATCCGGATTTCCAACGGGATCGATTTCGACGCTACCCCGATGCGGAGCGGACAGAACGACACTTCGCACGAGCTGCACCTGATCGGTGTGGCGGAGGTGCACTATTGGCACGGGTTCGACCGCCTGGTACGGGGCCTCGCGGAGTATTACCGGACGAATCCGGAATATAAGGTTTATTTCCATATCGTAGGTCCGCTATCGGGCGAACGGGAACGGGAGGAGATTCTTCCCGTGATACGCGACCATCATCTGGAGGAGTACGTGATTCTGCACGGACCCCTGCACGGAGAGGAACTCGACGAGCAGTTTGAACGCGCGGACTTTGCCATCGGCAGTCTGGGACGCCACCGGAGCGGTATCACGGAAATCAAGACACTGAAAAACCGGGAGTACGCGGCACGCGGGTTTGCCTTCACTTACTCGGAGACGGATGCGGATTTTGACGCTATGCCGTATGTGTGGAAGGTGCCTGCAGATGAGTCGGCGGTGGACGTCCCGAAGCTGATTGCATTTCAACGGTCGTTGAAGATTTCGCCGGTTGAGATCCGGGAGTCGGTCCGCCCATTGTCATGGAAAGCGCAGATGCAAAAGGTGATTGAGGAGGTAGGACTTAAAAAAACAACTGATGAATAAACAATTAAGAATAGCCTACTGCATTCCTTCGCTTTATTATCCCAGCGGTATGGAACGGGCACTGACTCTGAAAGCGAATTACTTTGCAGAGCATTTCGGCTATGACATACATATTATCCTGACGGACGGAAAAGGGAAAGAGCCTTACTATCCGTTGCATCCGTCCATCACGCTTCATCAACTCAGTATCAATTACGACGAAATGTACGGGCGTTCATTGCTGAAACGTATTTCGGGATATTCGAAGAAACAACGGCTTTACAAGAAGCGGCTGAACGAGTGCCTTTGCGAAATCCGTCCGGATATCACGGTGTCTCTGCTGCGGCGTGAGATCAACTTCATCTGCGATATGAAGGACGGCAGTGTCAAGCTGGGAGAAATCCATTTCAACAAGTCCAACTACCGCGAGTTCACCGATAACCGCCTTCCCGGATTCGTGCAGAGGATGGTGAAGCAGTATTGGATGCGGCAACTGATCCGGCAACTGCGGAAAGTGCGCTATTTCGTCGTGCTGAGCAACGAGGACGCAGCCGAATGGACGGAACTGGACAACGTGAAGGTGATTCACAACCCGCTTCCTTTCCTCCCCGACCAACAGTCGGACGGCACGCAAAAACAGGTGATTGCCGTAGGAAGGTATATGCCGCAGAAAGGATTCGACCGCCTCGTGAGTGCCTGGCGCATCGTCAGCCGGAAACATCCGGACTGGACGCTGTCGATCTACGGGGACGGTATGCGCGAGCAACTCCAACGGCAGGTGGATGAGGAAGGGGTGGCTTCGAGTTGCCTGCTCAAACACACGGTGCAGAATATCGTGGATAAGTATTGTGAGAGTTCTGTCTTTGTCCTGTCCTCGCGCTATGAGGGGTTCGGAATGGTCATCATCGAGGCTATGGCGTGCGGGGTGCCCCCCGTTTCGTTCACGTGCCCGTGCGGACCGAGAGACATTATCGCAGACGGCCGCGACGGGTTGTTGGTGGAGAACGGTGACATCGGGGGATTGGCGGAGAAGATCTGTTATCTGATTGAGCATGAGGACCTGCGCAGGAAGATGGGACGGCAGGCACGGGTGGATGTGGAACGTTTCAGGATCGAGCATATCGCGGAGCAATGGAAAGAGTTGTTCGAGGAGGCTTTGGAAAAATAAACAGATAGGCGGTACGATAAATAAATCAGGAAGTGAGTTATGGGAGTTTGGTATAAGAAATATTTGCAGGTGTACGAGAGACCGTTTGCGGAAGCTCCCCAAGCAGTGGTGGAGGAAGTGCGGCAGAAGATCGCCGGGCTTCAGAGCGAAAATCCGGTGGTTACCGTCTCGCTGATAGGCTACAACGAGGAAAAACATCTGCTGGCTTGTCTGTGGTCGCTGAGCGAGATGCAGTGCAAATATCCCCTAGAGATCATCGGGGTGGATAATGAATCGAAGGACCGAACGGCGGAGATTTTTCAGGCGTGCGGCGTACCTTATTATACGGAGACGCAGCATAGTTGCGGTTTTGCCCGCCTTTGCGGGCTGAACCACGCACGGGGGAAGTATCACATCAACATTGATTCGGACACGATGTACCCGCCCAAGTATGTGGAGACGATGGTGGATGCGCTGGAGCGTCCGGGCGTTGTCGGGGTAAGCTCGCTATGGAGCTATATTCCGGACGAGGAGCATTCCCGGTGGGGACTGAAGCTGTATGAGGCTACCCGCGACCTGCATCTGTGGCTGCAATCGTTCAAGCGTCCGGAGCTGAGTGTGCGGGGGCTGGTGTTCGCTTACCGCACGGATTTGGCACGGAAAACGGGCATCCGCACAGACATCATCCGGGGCGAGGACGGGTATCTGGCGCTGCAACTGAAACAGTTCGGGAAAATCGCTTTTGTGAGAAAACGCCGCGCACGTGCCGTCACGGGATATGGCACGGTGGGAGCCGACGGATCGCTGTTCAACAGTTTCAAGGTTCGTGTGGCCAACGGGCTGAGGGGGATCGGAGGACTTTTTACCAAGAAAAAGGAATATAAGGATGAGGAGAGCAATCTCGTGAAAAAGAAATAAAGGAAAGATATAGAGAAATAACCCAAACAAATAATATATAGCATTATGATTACCCGTATCCCGTATGACAGAGATGATTTGAAGATCGGAAAGAAGGACAAGGTATTGGAAGTTGGTCCCGGTCATAATCCGACTTTCAGAGCCAACGTTATCGTTGAGCAGTATTTGGACAGTAATTTCCATCGTTGCGGAAACGTGAAGATATACCCGCATCAGGAGTTGGTCAATGCGAACGGTGAGAATTTACCGTTTGAAGATAAGGCATTCGATTATGTGATTTGCAATCAAGTACTTGAGCACGTGGAAAACCCTGCAGAGTTTATCCATGAGCAATACAGGGTAGCGAAAAGGGGATATATGGAGACTCCCAGTTTGCTGGGCGAATTTCTCTTTCCCAAGAAATCCCACAAATGGGTGGTTCTTTACTTGGACAACAAACTGATCCTTTTTGAGAAATCCAGAATGCCGGGAAATTACGAGAATAACTATGGGGAACTGTTTCTGAATTATCTGCCATACCAGTCGCTGACGTATAAGCTATTGTGGTTTACCGAAGGGAATCTGATGTTGAACCGATGCGAATGGAAAGATGATATCGAATTTATCATCAATCCGACAGATGAAAAGTATACCGATTTTTTCACTAAGCCGTGGAGCAGACAGATGGTGGAACAGATGTATCCGCGCAGAAGCGCGATGAAAGAGCTGACAAAGATCGGTACCGCTTTATATTATATTGTGAAAAATAAAGTAAAAAATAAAACCCATAAGCACTCTCCGATAAGCTTGGAGGAGTATATGCGACTAAAAGAATAAAAGCTAAAAAATCATGAACGATACACTTACTCTTTGTCTCGAAATTCTTTTCTGGTTTGCCCTGTTTGTTGTGTTCTACACGTATCTGGGCTACGGAATCCTGCTTTACATCCTTGTCAAGCTGAAAGAGTTTTTCGTGAAACCAGTGAGACGCTCGCTGCCGGCAACGGACGGGGAACTGCCGGAGGTGACGCTGTTTATCACGGCTTTCAACGAAGAGGAGGTGGTGGACGAGAAGATGGAGAACTGCCTTGAGCTGGACTATCCTGCGGATAAGCTGCACATCGTCTGGGTGACGGACGGCAGCAATGACGGAACGAATGAACGCTTGCAGACACGCTGGCAGGGAAAGGCGACCGTGCATTTCCAACCGCTCCGACAAGGCAAGACGGCTGCAATGACGCGTGGAATGACGCTTGTAGACACACCGCTCGTTGTCTTCACGGACGCCAATACGATGGTGAACCGGGAAGCGATACGGGAGATTGTACTCGCTTTTCAGGATCCGAAAGTGGGATGCGTGGCGGGAGAGAAACGGATTGCCGTGCAGACGAAGGACGGGGCTGCCGCCGGTGGCGAAGGGATTTACTGGAAGTATGAGTCGACGCTGAAAGCGTTGGACGCACGGCTATATTCGGCGGTGGGGGCTGCGGGTGAACTGTTTGCCGTACGCCGCGAACTGTTCGAGGCGATGGAACCGGACACATTGCTCGACGACTTCATCCTATCGCTGCGCATCACGATGAAGGGGTACACGATTGCTTACTGCACCAATGCCTACGCCATCGAAAGCGGTTCGGCGGATATGAGGGAGGAGGAAAAAAGAAAGGTGCGCATCGCTGCAGGAGGATTGCAGTCTATCTGGCGGCTGCGCCCATTGCTGAACCCGTTCCGCTACGGGGTGCTCAGCTTTCAATATACGTCGCACCGGGTGTTGAGGTGGTCGGTCACTCCGTTCCTGCTGTTCGCACTCCTGCCACTGAACGTGGCGATTCTGCTGTCGGGCGGTTCGACGGCATTCTACGGGGTGCTGCTTGGGATGCAGCTCCTCTTCTACGGGTTGGGATATTGGGGCTATTATCTGTCTACCAGGCAGATTAAGAACAAGATACTCTTCATCCCTTATTATTTTCTTTTTATGAATATCAATGTGTTGAAAGGGATCCGTTATCTGAAGAAGAAAAAAGGAAACGGAGCGTGGGAAAAAGCGAAACGGTCGGAGAAGTAAAAACAATTTGAGATATCTTTTGTTATCTTATAAAAAAATCATACATGGACAGAACATTACACAATGCAAACAATGCACAAAGAATTCTGGAACTGACGGCAGACACAATGTTGCTGATAGACAGGAATGGTATCTGCGTGGATATCGATTCTCATTGCGATTTATGGTTTCTGCAGGAAGAAGTTCTTTTAGGGAAGGATATCTTCGAACTTTTGCCAGAACGGACAAGGGATAAGGTAATGCCGGTGTTCGAGACGGTGATCGGGGAACACCGGAGTGTCAGCAAAAACTTCAAGCTGGAGCTGAAGAATGAGACATTCTATTTCAAGTGTCTCATGCATCCGTATGATGATATGGTGCTTTGCCAATATAGGGATATCACGCAAAGAAGTAACGTGAAACGCCAGTTGGAGCAGGCAAACCGCACATTGCGCGAGATTCAGAAGGTGGCGCAAATCGGACACTGGACGTATAATACGGCGGAAAATGTGTTTCATTATACAGGATACACGGGAGTATTGTGCAAGGAGGATGTGCAGCATATCTCTTTCGATATGTACAAGCAGTTAATAATGGAGGAGGATCACCCGGCTTTCGAGGATTGGTGCGAAAAGAATGTGTCGGAATTCAACCAGGAAAGTATCAGTTACCGGATCCGGCTGGACGGGGATATTTTCTATGTGCGTATCCAGACTTATCTGCGGGAGGAATTGCCCGACGGCAGTTGCAATATAGAAGGGTATATCCAGAATATCACTGTTCTCCAACACCGGAGGAATGATATCAATACACTGACTCATGCCATTAATAATGCGAAAGAGAGTATCTATGCCGCCAAACCCGACGGTACGGTGATCTTTGCCAACCGACGTTTTCTGTACAATCACGGTCTGGTGGATAATACGGACATCAGCCGACTGAAAATCTATAATATCGTTGCAGATATGCCGACCGAAGAGGCTTGGCAGGAACGGTGCAGGAATGCGGTGCAGAACGGCAGCAATACGTTTATCGCGCATCATCCCTCCAGAATTCATAAGGATATTCTGGCTTACGAATGTACGATGTACAACGTTATCAGTGATTCCGGCGAGGAGAGTTTCTGGTCGTTCGCTCATGACATCTCGGAAAGAATGAGGTATGAGGCGCAGATCAAACGGCTCAACCGGATTATGGATACGACGATCAATAACCTTCCCGCAGGGATTGTGGTGAAAGAGATTAACAATGATTTCAGATATGTGTATCGGAACCGCGAATCGTACAACCGCGATCATTTCAATGATAATCCGGTGGGCAAGAATGACTATGACTTCTATCCGCCGATTGTAGCGGAAAAGAAGAGGCAGGAGGATATTGAGGTAGCTGCTACCGGAAAAGGACTGCATTGGATCGCTGAGGGAAAGGACAGGAACGGGAATCTGATTATTCTTGACAAACGGAAGATTAAGGTGGATGGTGACGAGTTGTCCTCTCCTATCATCGTCAGCATTGAGTGGGATATCACGGAGCTGGAGATGATCAAGCGGGAACTCCAGTCGTCGAAGGAGAAAGCGGAGATGTCCGACAATCTGAAATCGGCTTTCCTCGCCAATATGAGTCATGAGATCCGCACACCACTGAACGCGATTGTCGGTTTTTCGCATCTGATAACTGAGAGTGATGACGCGGAAGAACGGAAAACGTATTATCAGATTGTGGAAGCCAACAACGAGCGTCTGTTGCAACTGATTAACGAGATTCTCGATCTTTCGAAGATTGAGTCGGGAACGATTGAGTTTTCATTTGGACTTACGAGTCTGCATAATTTGTGTCAGGAGATACATGATGCGCATATATTCCGCACACCGGAGGGTGTGCAACTTGTCTATGAGCCTTCGGACGAAAGCCTGCGGATAGAGACGGACAAGAACCGTGTGTTCCAGGTGATTTCGAACCTGATCGGGAATGCAGTAAAGTTTACGAAGGAAGGTAGTATCAAGTACGGTTATGAGTTGGTGGATGGTCAGATCGTATTTCATGTAACGGATACGGGCACGGGAATCGAACCGGAAAAGGTGGGACGTGTGTTCGAGCGTTTTGCCAAATTGAATAATCATGCTCAAGGGACGGGACTGGGATTGTCTATCTGCAAGTCTATCGTGGAACGGCTCGGCGGACAGATTTCCGTCAGTTCAATAGTGGGCGTGGGCACAACGTTTACGTTTACTTTGCCGTACAGCACACAGGAAACGCCCAAAGAGGTCGATTCGGAGATGAAGACAGTGCTCTACAAAGAGGAGGTGCCGCAGAGTGGAAACGGCATATCCGCGAATGAAGGAACGGGAAAGGAAAAGATACATATGACGAAACAGGTCTGTATCCTGATTGCCGAAGAAACGGACAGTAACTATGATTTACTGAACGCTATTCTAGGCAAGCAGTATCGTCTCGTCCGTGCTAACGATGGTATGGAAGCGGTTCTCTTGTACGATGAGGTGAAGCCGGATCTGATTCTGATGGATATCAAAATGCCGAATCTGGATGGACTGGAGGCTACCAAGATTATTCGCGAACTGTCTGCTACGGTCCCTATTATCGCTCAGAGTGCTTTTGCCTATGAGCATGATGTGAAAGCCGCGATGGAAGCGGGTTGCAATGACTTCATAGCGAAACCGATAGCTCAGTCGAAACTGAAAGAGGTAATCAATAAGTGGTTGACGACGGAATGACTGTAAATGGTTGACATCAGAATATTGTGTAAGGATAAAGTAAGATTATTATGAAAGCCTTTTATAGACTGTTCTACTATTTTTCTATCCTGCTGACAGGTGTTTTGGCAGGTGTTACCCTAGTGGGTGCTTTTGCCGGAAACACTGCACCGGAGAGTTTCAAACTTATCCCTTTTATCGGTCTAGGGTTGCCTGTACTTTTATTGGCTAATCTGGCTTTTGCCATTTATTGGACGATCCGCTGGCGGTGTTGGGTTTTCCTTTCTCTCATTGCTTTATTCGGTAATTGGGGGTATATAAGTTGCGTCCTTCAGTTTCCTCTTTTCAGCCCGGCTTCGGAGCCGATAGCCAAGCTGGGAACCTATACACCCGGAATATTGACCGTAGCGACTTACAATGTGGATGCTTTCAACCACGAACACATGGGGTATTCCTGCAAAGGTATTGCTACTCAAATGCAGAATCTGCAAGCGGATATCCTCTGCTTGCAGGAGGTCGGTATCAATTCCTCATTTAACATTGACAGTGTATGTGCCGCTTTTTCTAACTGGCCGTATCAGTATGTTCCTTCCGCTCCCGAAGGAAAGGAGCTTTTGCAACTGGCTGTTTTCAGCCGTTATCCTATCAGGGAACAGAGTCTTATCACCTATCCTGACTCTAAGAATTGCAGCCTGTGGTGTGACATCGAAATACCCGGTCGCACGATCCGCCTGTTTAATAATCATCTGCAAACAACGGAAGTGACCCGTAACAAAAGAGAACTGGAAAAAGAGCTTTACAAGGAGGATACCCAAAAAGCGGAACGTGCCGCTCTGACTCTGATAGACGGTCTGCACGAGAACTTCCGGAAACGTGCCGGACAAGCTGATGTCCTCAAACAACTGATAGCCGACTCCCCCTATCCTACCCTCGTTTGCGGCGACTTCAACTCTCTACCGTCTTCTTATGTCTATCACACTATAAAAGGTAACAAGAAAGGTAACAAACTGCAAGATGGCTTCCAGACAAGCGGACATGGCTATATGTATACTTTCAAATTTTTCAAGCATTTACTAAGAATTGACTATGTCCTCCACTCTCCGGAACTGAAAAGTACGGATTGCTTTTCACCGGACTGGAGTTATAGCGATCATAATCCGGTGGTGATGAGGATGAAGCTATAAAAAACATTGCAAAGGTTATCAAAAAAATATCTAGGGTCCTAATTTTGTAAAATATTCACTATATCTCAACATATTGCACACCATAACATTGAAGCTAACGATAGAATAAAATCTCTCCTATGTAAAAAGATTAATCCAGCATTTTACATAGGAGAAATAAGACTATAATAAAATCTTCCTAGTTTCTTATAAAATATCTTTTAATAATATATATCATTTTATATAAAATGATATAGAGAACTAAAAATGAAAATTTACAAATACAGGAGTTATTTCAAATGTCTTTATTAAAAACGATGGTGTTACACCATTTTTCGGAGATACTTTGATAACAAAACGCACATATAAAGGATCTAAATGAGGACCAGAACAATATCCCATAGTTTCGGATGCACATAATGCCTCTCTAGGATTGAATTCTCCTGAATATATAAGCTCTTGCTCTATAACTTCCACATCTGCTACTTTTAAAACCTCAGGATTTATAACTAGAAGATTTGTGTAGTCTACCTTATCTGGAAAAATACAATAATATTCATCATAGCTAATTCGCCCCCAATGGTCATCTTCCTCATCATAACGTATAAAATAAAAATTATCTAATTCAATTTCCGGCTTTCTACTTAAATAAAAAACACCTAAACTTTTATTATAGAACGGAATATATCCCGTAGCTTCCGACATAATATTTGTTCCTGGTACCCAAAATGATATTGGAGTAGAAGGAAAAGCTCCACCTTCCGCCCCAGTACCATTAAGTGTTATATCTGCTTTTAAAGTTAAACTAATTGGAATAGGAGCAGAAGAGCTACCACCAACAACAGCACTAAGCAAGCCCATTATTGCGCCTGGAAAGTTCCCAGAAGCAGCGGACAAAGCAGTGGAAACGCCCTGAGCTATACCTTTAAATACTTTATTTGGCAAACCTAGTTTGTTCTCTCCTGTATCCGCATTAATAGTATTATTCGTAATCAAGTTCTGTCCAACTCCCGCTAACACACCAGTACCTACAATCTTCCCCACTCCTAATAATGGCTTAAAAAAATTTGATTCAGATGCACTTCCTATTGTTCCATTAAGATTACCTGTTATTTTTCCCCCTAGACTAATTTGTTGCACATTATAATAATTCAAAGTCCAACTAAACTGAATATCATTATATGGAATATTAGCTAAATTAGGATCATAAGCCAATTCATATTGCATCATATACCATCGATTAGCAGCTAAGGGTAGAGAACCATCTATGGGAGCGGGCTGCATCTGCATATATTGTTTATGAGGTTCTTTATCCAAATCTACAATATCATGCCCCAAATAATTTAAAATGGATGTTTTATAATTAGAAACAATAGTAATACCATCCTGAATATACGAGGAAGTTGTAACAAACGAAGTTGTTAAATATAAATATATACGCATTATTCCTCTATACTTATTATAAAGCACAAAATAAGGATTGACCAAAGGAGCAGTTACATTCGAATCGAATGTATTATACAATAACTCCCACCCATCACATGCTTTTCTATCATTAATTATATCAATTCCATATGTTCCAACCAAACTTCCTTGTCCAGACCATGGAGAAGGAATTTGAGACTGCATTGAAGGAGTAGGCATCCAATCTAAATTTTCCCAATCAAATAAAGGAGTTGGTACAGCGCGTGTTTGAGTTTTTGTCATATCAATATTATCAAACTCATAGCCACTACAGCTATTAATAAAGACACTTAGAACGAATAAACAGATCAAATACAAAGGGGTAACAATTGCTTTCATAATACTCTAGTTTAAAATTAATAACTTAAAATGAAAAAACAAAATGTCAATCAAATCCTAGATAGAAGAAAAGGTTCTTTAAATCTCCATAGGCTTATATTTAAATATATCAAATATAAGGTACAAAATTGACAAAACAAAGAAAAAAACAATATATTTCAGAGGAAAAGCCACTAGTGGCACTTTAAATTAACAATTATTCTTTGAAATTGTTGTAAATCGTATTAGCTATCTTTTCCGAGCGTGACGATTTGAATTGAATTCTCCTTGTTTTTACTTTGCTTAAAAGTAAAACAATGAATCAAGGCAAATATATCTTCGCTCAACTTACAGATTTTCTTCCCCGTAGAGTTTTTGACCGCTTGGCTACAAAGTACTCCGGCAATAAAAAGGTACGGACGTTTACCTGTTGGAATCAAATGATGTGCATGATTTTCGGGCAATTTACCGGACGTGAAAGCATGCGCGACTTTATGCTTTGTTTGGAAGCCCATAGCAATAAGTATATTATCACTTGAGATTCGGAACAACATTAATTTGGGAAAGGTTAATCAAAACAGAAATTATAGAATCTTTGAGGAGTTTACTTGTATCCTTATGAATGAGGCATGGCAAAGTTGCTACAAAAACGACTTTGAGGTTCAGGTAGACGGTAACGTCTATGCTTTTGATTCTTCCACTATAGATCTTTGTCTAAGTGTCTTTTGGTGGGCTGAATTCCGAAAGTACAAAGGTGGAATAAAGCTTCACAACATGTAAAAATTTACAACAAGTTTCTCATAAGTTTTTCAAATGGATTAAACAGCATTTGAAGGTCAAGTCCTTTTGGAGAACAAGTATCAATGCAGTGAAAATACAAGTCTATTGTGCCATCATTACTTATTGCTTGGTCGCATTGGTTGCTTATAAATTGAAAGTAAACCGTCCAATCTATGAAATTCTACAAATTCTGAGTTTTTCCCTACTGGATAAATCATCTGTAAGAGAGAGACTTAGCGAATACGATTACAAAAATCGTCAAAGAACTAAATTATAAACAATTGAAAATCAGTTGGGACTAAGTGCCCAGCAGTGAGGAAAAGCATATAATTACTATTCATATTTTACAAATTATTTTTCAGAGGTTGATACCATATCGTTCTTATTGTTCTTTTTATTATCACTTACTACTTTTTAAACTTAATATAACGTGAGTTCGATATAACTTAAAACAGCGTCAGTTGCCTGTCCTTGATAAAATTCACATCAATGGCAGTTTTCTTCTCAAAGAAACAGTAAGCAGCAATAGCTGAAAGAGCATTGGCAATAAAGTTGTTGAATGAACGGTGTCTGGAATGTTCAATCTGTGCAATATTCTTCAATTCATCATTAACCGTTTCAATCAATGCACGTTTGCGCAATAAAATCTTGTCCGCCACACTCATCAATGAATTTTTCATATTATTCTTCACTTTGGTAAGCAATTGAATACCATTCAAGAACAGGTTCTCAAACAGCGCCTGACCAATATATCCTTTGTCGGCACAAAGCTTTCCTTTGATATTCTTCAGGAACTTCCCTTGTTTCAATGGCTCCCTGTCATCCACGTTTGCAGGAGTGAACATAAAATTCAGAATTTCTCCCTTGTCATTGATGATCAGATGCAGTTTGAATCCGAAGAACCACCCCATGGAGCACTTCCCACGGGTAGCCAATCCTTCGAAAGTCTTGTGTATGAGTATCCGTTGGTTACGGCATACCCGAATCGGGGTGGAATCTACGAAGCTAATACCGGTACATGTACCCAATAACACTTGCTTGATGAAGATGGTCAGCGGAAACAGGACTTCTTTTTCCAATTCCACAAAACGGTTGTACGATAAACGGTGGGGAAAAAGATGTGTCAAATCCTTGCACACATATTCCTTGTAATAATGCTTGAAACATCTGAATCCTCCCGAATGAAACAGGATAAGGATAACCATTATTTCGGCATCATTCATACGGTTCGGTTTGTTCCGATGTTTATAGGTATTATTGTCTTCAACCATATATTTCTTTTGCTGCAACGTAAATTCTTTGCAAAAATCATCTGCCATACAAGAAATCTCTGTAACTTTAGCCTCTGAGAACATAGTGGTAATCGTTTAAATGTTATAATTGAGTACTATAAATTTAATACTTTTATCGCTATGTACCTAATAATCAATAGACTAATTTTAATCTTATATCGAACTCACGTTAATATACAAATAATCAGAAGTAAGTTGGTAACAATAGCAAGTGATAATAGAAAAAATAATACCTTCGGATATCATATTATCTATCATCATTAAATATTTGATTATCATACTTTATATGTAAACAAATCTCTATATCCTCTTATGCTAAGAATATTATTTTCGATTGAAAAATTGAGATTTTGTTATGTTTCCCTTTAAATAGAATTGTTGCTTGGTAGCTATAATACGTTTTTCCCATAATCAAACTATTATCACCTATCTGAGGGTTATACCATAAAATCAAACTTGGTTTATAGCTTGTTGTTCAGAGTGAATCCCCCAATACAATGCTTTTTCCTCTTATATTTTTACCCTAAAAGTTTGATTGTATTATTCCTTTTTACAAAAAGAACGTTTATACCAGACAAACTATAAAAAAAGAGGAGAATCAACACTAGGTGAATCCTCCTCTTCTGTATTATTATATCCTAACTTTATTAAAAGAAGTATTTGATACCAAATTGCATTTGCCAACGAGAGGCCTGTGCATTCAAATCCTTAAACGTATCTATTACCACTTCTTTATTATTTAATGGCATTGTAAAACCAGGAGTATAATTATTTTCTTTTGTAGGTACTTGAGTCATCGTCAAGAATTGATACTGGGGTGAACTACTACCGCCATAAACAGTTGTTTTCTGTACCCCCCAATCCTTATTCAATAAATTTAAGAAATTAGCAATATCAAAACTAAAACGTAGTGTATGAACCTGTCCATTCTTCAATGGTAATTTAATATCATGAGTAATGTTGATATCCAACTGATGTGCCCAAGGAGTAATAGCGCCGTTACGTTCTGCATACTCTCCTCTATGTTTACTCAAATAATCATCCTGATTTATGAATGCATCTATCTGATTCCATACTTCATCTTTTGTACGAGTATCACCAGACGCAAGAACAATATTTATATCATTTTTATCTTTCGGAATATAAATCAAATCATTCATATTCTGACCATCGCCGTTTACATCACCATAATATGTGTAAGAATAGCGGAATGGCTGATACATTTGATAAACAGCTCCTATTGAAGTAGCGGCGTTTTTACTCCAATTAGCAGTATATGCAGCTTGTAGTAACAAACGTCCCCGGAAAGAGCCTGCCGCATAACCAGTTTCTTCAGAATTAGGATCAACCGCCGGACGATATTTCCATGCAGAGGACGCTACTGACGAAGAACCGTCAGTCACGCTCTTTGACTTACCGAATGAATAAGAACCATTCAAATATAGTCCTTTAAAGATGCCTCTATTAAAATTTTTCTGTAACTGTAATGTTGTATAGAAAGAATACCCTTTACTGGTATTTCTCATTTGAATAACATTACTGGTACGATCATTGATATATTGAGTTTCTATGGCTTTTCCTTTGTCATTTACTGTTTCACGAGTTTTAAAATATGGACGAAGAGTATTACCACCCTCATTTACATAAGCAATAGGATCGTTTAAACCAATATTAGCATGATAAATCGCATTTAAATCTTTATTATATAACATTTCAACAGTGGCAATCCAACCATCCCCAAAGCTATAATCAACAGCTAGATTTGTTTTCCATAATTGAGGATATTTAAAATCACGCTCTGTTACCGCCAAATCCATTGTAGAAGCTTTGGCATCATTTTGCGTAGGAGTAACTAACGCAATACCGTCAAAAGGACGTCCCATCTTTAAATCACCAAATAAAAGCCCATTGTTTCCAGCTTGATTACTCAACCAAACATAAGGAGGTGTTCCCGAAAAAATACCAGTTCCACCACGTAATTGTAACGTATGATCACCCAATATATCCCAATTAACACCTACTCGCGGAGAAAACAAAGGTTTGGTCTTTGGATATTTAGAGACATCTATTCTTTCTCCACCCTGAAAAACAATATTTTCCGCTTCCGGATTCTTATCCAAATCTGTCATAAAAATCGGAGTATCAACACGCAGTCCTAAAGTCAAATTCAAGTTAGGTGTTACCGTCCACTTATCTTGTACATAAAAGCCTAAAGACATAACATCCACATACGCATAAGGAAACCCATTCCCTTGCACTGCATATTTTTGACTAAAGCTTGTCGCTATAGTGCCAGGTCTATTATTCGGATCTGATCCGGCAGCTTTCCAATTCAAATACGCATTAGCATCAGTATAGAAATCATCAACACTATTATATCTCCATGAACCGGCAAACGAATAGCCATAACCGTTTTTAAATTTACGATAATCACTTTGCGTGCCAAACGTAAGTTGATGATCATTCACTATCCATGTAAAATTATCCTGAATTTGGTATATATCAGAATTCAACATATTATTATAAGAATTCACCTCAGTACCAAAAGTAGTGAAAGCATTACCACTTCCATCAAGAATATCAACTTGTGGGAAAAATCCTCCATCCATGTCACGATAATCACGTAATGCAGAATAGCCGACTTTTAATGTGTTCGACATACGATCGTTTATATTCGTAACCAAATCTGCCATAAAGATATTGAAATTATTATTCGTACGATAATAACATGAAGAGAAAGGTATTGCATAAACATTGGCACCACGGCCATTCTTAGGAGCACCGGATGTACTAGGACGATTCGTTGCAAATGATCTTAAATAATAATACTTCACACTCAATGTGTTTTTGGAATTGATATTCCAATCCACACGAGCCGTTATACGATCCGCTTCTGTCGGTATACTCCCTACATTATAAGAACCCGGATTATAACTAAATTTATTTTGCAAAAATTGAGATAGCTGTTCTAATGTCTCCGCATCAGCAAATGAATACTCTCCTGTAGCAGACCAATCTGCATCTTTATTAGCTCTAGGCTTATAATTCACCGGCGTCTCGATACGATCCATCTCACCATTTATATAGAAAAACAATTTATTCTTAATAATAGGACCTGAAAGACTTATACCGTATTGGTGATTGGAAAATTCCGTTATTGTATTGATCTCTTCTTTCTGCCTATATCCTGTCATTGACGGACTCTTCGTATACATATAAGCAGAAGCATGAAAATCATTTGTTCCTGATTTTGTCACAGAGTTAATTCCAGCACCTGTAAATGCACCATTACGAACATCATAAGGGGCAATCATTACTTGTACTTGCTCTAAAGCTTCCAATGATATAGGCTCAGTGCCTGCTGCACCTAATGAAGAACTAAGACCAAAAGAGTTATTAAATGAAGCACCATCCACTGTGACATTATTAAAACGATAGGAAGTTCCCGCAAAATTATTGCCACTACTCATCGGAGTCAACTTTGTAAAGTCCGTTAACGAATGGCTCAAAGAAGGCATTTTATCCATTTTATCGCGAGTAATGATTTCTTGTGCACCCGTACGGTTCTTGGAAATAACAGAACTTCTATCTGCAACAACCAGAACTTCACCTAAAGCCTGCGCATCTTCTTTCATCACAACATTTAGTGTACGATCTTCTCCTAACACCAAATTAATATTGGAAACCTTTTCGGGATTAAATCCAACATATGAAAACTCCACAGTATAAGGTCCGCCAATACGAAGGTTCTGAAAACGATACTGTCCATTAAACTGTGTGATAGTATTGTACACCGTACCCGTAGGATTATGTACCGCTCTGACTGTCGCTCCAATCAAAGGTTCATTAGTAGCGTCGACAACTTTACCACCCATACTTGCCGTTGTGACTTGCGCATTCACTGCAATGACAAAAAACAACATAGCTACTACTAAAAAAGATCGCATTCTCTTTTGCATAATGTAATTGATTAGTTAATACTAATTGTTTGATCTTAAAACTGCGGCAAATATAATTAATATTATTTAGAACTACATTACGATTATACTACAAAATTTTAAGAGAGATAAACATTTTATTGCGTTATAAAACAATAAAGGCTCTACAATGCTTGTAGAGCCTTTTATTTTGAAACTGAAAGTATTAGAATTATTTCAGTCTATTACTTTCTCTAGTCAGTCATTAACTTTCTGTAACGAACACGCTTGGGTTCTTCATTGCCTAAACGTTTCAATTTATTTTCCTCGTATTCGGAATAAGAACCCTCAAAGTAGAATACATTGGAATCGCCTTCGAAAGCAAGGATGTGCGTACAGATACGGTCGAGGAACCAGCGGTCGTGGGAAATAACAACCGCACAACCGGCGAAATCTTCCAATCCCTCTTCTAATGCCCGCAATGTATTCACGTCGATGTCATTGGTAGGTTCGTCGAGCAACAGCACGTTCCCTTCTTCCTTCAGTGCCATCGCCAAGTGCAGACGGTTCCTTTCACCACCGGACAACACTCCGCAAAGTTTTTCCTGATCGGCTCCGGAGAAATTGAAACGTGAAAGATATGCACGCGCATTCACATCACGTCCACCCATACGAAGCAATTCATTGCCACCCGAAATAACCTGATAGACACTCTTATTCGGATCAATATCCTTATGTTGCTGGTCGACGTACGCCACCTTTACAGTCTCTCCTACTTCAAATTCGCCTTTGTCTACCGATTCCAGTCCCATGATCAGGCGGAACAGCGTTGTTTTTCCTGCACCGTTAGGACCAATCACACCGACAATACCGTTAGGAGGCAGCATAAAGTTCAAATCGTCAAACAATAGTTTGTCTCCGTATGCCTTAGCCACGTGCTTGGCTTCAATGACTTTGTTGCCCAAACGAGGACCGTTAGGAATGAAGATTTCAAGTTTTTCTTCCTTCTCTTTCACATCCTCATTCAAGAGTTTGTCGTAAGAGTTAAGACGTGCCTTACCCTTTGCCTGACGGGCTTTAGGAGCCATACGCACCCATTCCAACTCACGCTCCAAGGTCTTACGGCGTTTGCTGGCTGTCTTCTCCTCCATTTCCATACGTTTGGTCTTTTGTTCCAACCAGGAAGAGTAGTTACCTTTCCAAGGAATGCCTTCACCACGATCCAGTTCGAGAATCCATCCGGCAACATGGTCGAGGAAATAACGGTCGTGCGTCACTGCAATAACTGTTCCCTCATACTGTTGGAGATGTTGTTCCAACCAGTCAATAGACTCTGCGTCCAAGTGGTTGGTAGGCTCGTCAAGCAACAGAATATCAGGTTTTTGCAACAACAAGCGGCAGAGGGCAACACGACGGCGCTCCCCTCCGGAGAGATTTGCCACCGGCTGATCTTCGGGCGGACAGCGAAGGGCGTCCATCGCACGCTCCAGTTTGCTATCCAGATTCCATGCGTCTGTCGCATCAATGATATCCTGCAACTCTCCTTGACGGGTGAAAAGAGCATCCATCTTATCCTGATCCTCATAGTATTCAGGCAGAGCGAATTTCTGGTTAATTTCTTCGTATTCCGTAAGTGCGTCCACAATGGGTTGAACGCCTTCCATTACTACTTCTTTTACCGTTTTTGTGTTGTCCAAATAGGGTTCCTGCGCCAGATAACCCACAGAATATCCCGGCGAGAATACAACTTCTCCCTGATAGGATTTCTCCAAACCTGCAATAATCTTCAACAAGGTAGATTTACCGGAGCCGTTCAGACCGATTATACCGATCTTAGCTCCATAGAAGAATGACAGGTAGATGTCCTTCAACACATTCTTATTGGGCTGGAAAGCTTTGCTTACTCCAACCATCGAGAAGATAATTTTTTTATCGTCAGCAGCCATATATTAATAATGTATATTGTTGATAATGGCACAAAGATAAGAAAAATGTTTGAAATCCTTTGGAGTTATAAAAAAATGTTCTACCTTTGCACCCGCATTTCGAAAGAAAGTAACAAGGATTGATTCGCTAGCTCAGCAGGTAGAGCACAACACTTTTAATGTTGGGGTCCTGGGTTCGAGCCCCAGGCGGATCACTCAAACAAAAAGCAAAACAATGAAAACCGCTGATAATCAATCATTATCAGCGGTTTTTCTTTTTATCCATACCGCAAATTGAAGCAGAATACCGCATCTTACTGGAGGTGAAATAGGTGGACTTAATTTCCACATAAAAACAAGTCCACCTGATTGGATTATATTTCACTGATTATCTGCGTTTTGCATAAAACAAACTCTTTTCAAAACATATATTTTTACACCATCAAAAAAAAGAAGAGTATGGCAATGCAAAGAAACTATTTTACGGTATTGTTTTTCCTGAAGAAATCAAAGCTGCTTAAAAATGGAGAAGCACCAATCTGTATGCGTATCACAATAAACGGAAAACGTGCAGAAGTACAAATTAAGCGAAGTATAGATGTTACAAAATGGAATACGCAAAAAGAATGCGCGATTGGCAGGGAAAAGAAGTATCAAGAAATAAACCACTATCTTGATACGATAAGAACTAAAATCCTTCAAATTCACCGTGAACTTGAGCAGGACGGTAAACCTATTACAGCAGATATTATAAAAAATATCTATTATGGAGAACACTCTACTCCCAAAATGCTGCTTGAAGTATTCCAGGAACACAATTCGGAATATCGGGAATTAATGAACAAGGAATATGCCGAAGGTACTGTACTTCGATACGAACGTACAGCAAGATATTTGAAGGAGTTTATCAGTGAACAGTATAAACTGGCTGATATTCCATTAAAATCAATCAACTATGAATTTATAACCAAATTCGAACATTTCATTAAAATACAGAAAAACTGTGCGCAAAATGCAACAGTGAAATATCTGAAGAATTTAAAGAAAATCATCAAAACTGCATTGATAAAGAAGTGGATAACTGATGATCCGTTTGCAGAAATACACTTCAAACAGACCAAGTGTAACCGTGAATTCTTAAACGAAATGGAACTTCGCAAAATCATCAATAAAGATTTTGATATTCAACGATTACAAACCGTAAGGGACATATTCATCTTCTGTTGCTTCACCGGTTTGGCTTTCACAGACGTAAAGAATCTGAAAAAGGAACACTTTGTACAGGCTGATAATGGTGAATGGTGGATAAGAAAAGCAAGGGAAAAGACCGATAATATGTGCGACATTCCATTGTTGGATATACCAAGACTTATTTTAGAGAAATATCAGTCAAATCCAATCTGCAATGAAAAAGGATTATTACTTCCTGTTCCCAGCAACCAACGAATGAACAGTTATTTGAAAGAAATAGCTGATGTATGTGGTATTCAGAAGAATCTTTCCACACATATTGCAAGACATACATTTGCATCACTGGCTATTGCAAATAAGGTTTCCTTGGAATCCATTGCCAAAATGTTAGGACACACGGACATTCGTACAACTCGTATTTATGCCAAAATAATGAATTCTACCATTGCCAATGAAATGAAAGTACTGCAAAACAAGTTCGCAATATAATTTTCAACCATTATTTCATTTCTTACAGCAAATATCGCCCTTTGCCACTGACTGTGCAAGGCGGCCCTGTCGGGCTGGTTGGCTGGAAAAAAATCATCCTCGCTTCGCTCCGGTATTTTTTTCCGCCAAGCCTTGCACCGGTCATTGGCAAAGAACAGTTGGGCCAGTAAGAAATTGAAATACTGGCTCCACGGAGCCGGTCATGTCTAATTTAAATAAAAGAATATGACTGAAGAAGTTGGAAAGAAGGTATGTGAAGGTACAGTAGCAGACCTCATGAAGGACAAGACCGGAAAACAGACGGTTGTCACGTTGACAAGAAAGAATGCTTACCGAGTGAAGAAAATCAGAGAACAAGGGACGGATGACGAAGCCGTCCTTTTTCATTTCCGTAAACGCTGTACGGGAATGGGCTCCTATGTACACACAATCGAAGCGGCAGACGGAGAAACAGAACTTCATCCGTCTGAATTTGAAAAATGGGAAGCAGTGGAATTTCTGTATCCCGGCTATCTGGAAGACCTGCTTGATGCTGCATACAACGCGTACAGATGGAGTTCCTTCGAACCTGAAGCAAGGGCGGAAACAGACATCATGCAATATGAAAAACAACTTGTAGAGGATCTGAAACAGATTCCGGAAGAAAAGCAGAACGAGTATGTCAGTGCATACCACAGTAAGTTCTCCGCCCTGTTGGGTAGTCTCTCACGATGTGCCAGTCCGATGGTGACAGGGCCTGCCAAATTCAACTGCCAGCGCAACAACAAGGCCTTGGATGCATACCAGAACAGATTTGATGAATTTCATGACTGGCGTAATCGCTTCAAGGCTGCCATGGAAAGGATGAAAGAGGCTGCCAAACCGGAAGAACAGAAGCAGGAAGAGGCATGGAACCGCCTGAAGCGTGACATTGCAAGCAGCGCACAGACCATTCATGATATTGATACCGGTAAAGCAAGAGGATACAGCCGTGCCCTATTCGTCAGCAGTATTCTTAATAAGGTAAGCACCTATGCAGGAAAAGGAGAAGTGGAAATCGTACAGAAAGCGGTAGACTTCATTACAGACTTCAATGCCCAATGCAAAAAACCGGTTATCACTCCACGAAACCGTTTCTTCCAACTGCCGGAAATGGCACGCCAGGCCAGACTGAAACTTCAGGAAATCAGAGAACGGGAAAACCGTGAACTGAAATTTGAAGGCGGAACGCTGGTATGGAACTATGAGGCAGACCGCCTGCAAATCTTATTTGACAGTATTCCGGATGACCAGAGGCGCAAGGAACTGAAATCATACGGTTTCAAATGGTCGCCGAGATACCAGGCATGGCAACGGCAACTTACACAGAATGCCGTATATGCAGTCAAAAGAGTGTTGAACCTTCAAAACCTATAAGACATGAAAGACCGATTGAAATATGTAATCGATTCCCGCTACTTCAACGGAACATGCCTGACAAGTATGAGTGACGGATTCCACAATGACTATGGTGGGGAAACAATAGAAGAACTGCGCATACGGGAAAACAATCCCTATCTGAAAGCCGTAACACCTTCTGATATGGACAAGAAGCTGCGGCTATACCATCAGTCCCTGTCCGAACCGTTCAAGGAAATCACCGAAGAAGACTACTATGACCTGCTGGATGTACTGCCACCCTTGCGCATGAGACAAAACTCGTTTTTTGTGGGAGAACCGTATTACGGAAATATGTACTCTTTCTGCTTTACCCGTCAAGGAAGATATTTCAAGGGCCTACGTTCCGTACTTACTCCGCAATCCGAACTGGACAGTCAGATAGACCGTCACATGGAAATCATCAACCGGAAAGCCGTGATCTCAAAAGAGGAAACAAGCAAAACAATCAGCGGAACCAGACTCATTCCCTATTATTTTTCACTGGACGGAAAACAGTCCGTATTCATCTGCAACCTTGTCATCCAATCAGATTCCAGACAAGCAAGGACGGACATGGCGAATACCCTGAAAAGTCTTCGCCGGAACCATTATCAGTTCTATAAAGGAAAAGGACATTACGAAACTCCGGACGAACTGATAGACCATGTATCAGGAAAGAAGCTCACCCTTGTTTCCGACGGACATTTCTTTCAATATCCTCCCGGCAGGGAATCCGCAACTTTCATCGGACACATCAAGGAGACATCAGAGGAATTTCTTTTCCGGATCTATGACCGTGAATATTTCCTGTATCTCCTTAAAAGACTGAGGACCGTGAAAAAGGAATCGGCACAGGGACAAATAAATATCAAATCATAATATTCGGGGAATGCGGTAGAATGACTGCCGTATTCCCTCATAAAAACAATACAAGTATGAACAAATCAAACACTCTATACTGGAAAACAGCCACAGATCCGGCTGAGCGCATTGAGGTCAGACTCGTCCTTAACAGTTATATCGACAATGACAATCTGTATGTAGGACTTGAATCTCGGTCTAAGGAGAATCCGGGATGCTGGGAATCCTACACGGACATCACCGTCAACCTCAATTCCCTTCCCCCGTTCCATGCTTATGTGGACAGCCGGGACTGCAACAGACATGTGTATGATTTCCTGACCAATAACAGAATAGCGGAGCCTGCCGGATTTGAATATCAGGGATTCAGAATGTTTCGCTTCAACCCTGACAGGTTGAAGGAACTCGCACCCGAACAGTTCAAGACAATCAGCGCCAAACTGCCACCACAGGATGACATGATAAAGGACATCATCTATCAGGAAAGACGTTTCCCTTTGAGAACTGTTCAAGACATTCACGGAATATATCTTGTTTCAAGCAAGGAACTGGAAGAATCTCTGATCGAAGGAGTACGGAACCTGGATGCTGCGGCAAATGAACTGCTGGATGGCATCTGCCTGTTCTGTTCCACACAGGAACTGCGCTATCTTACGGATGCAGAACTGATAGAAACAATCTACGCACAATAAAAAGGAGGAACAAATATGAAAACCGGAGACATTGTATTTCTGAGACGTCCCTATAAGGGATACCGTGCCGTCGAACTGATGGAAAGACTGGAATGCCGCTGGCTGGTCAGGATTGTTGAGAGCGGTCTTGAACTGGAGGTATATGAAGATGAACTTATATCAGAATTTTAATACGGATAAAGTGTTATGGAAAAATATCAGTTTGCATTCCATTCGGAAAAAATCGGCTATACCTCACCCCATATCGGCAAGGTCAGAAAAGCCATACACAGAAAAGTGGAAAAGGAAAAGTCTGCCGCCATAAAGAATGATATTGAGCTGCACATGTACAAGGTGCATGACGGCATACCGGTTCTCCTTAACACCTGCTACCTGTACGATGAAAAAGGATGTATGGTACACGGAAGTATCAAGGGAACCAAGGATTATCTGCTTGAGACATGGAGATACCATACAAACAGACATTCCAAAGGTTTCAGTTCCACAAGAATCAGGCCCTGCACGACAAGCAGGGCTTTTTCGTTTGTATAACTCTTAAAATCAGGAATCATGAACCAGACATTACAACTTACAGACTATATTCCACAGTATGTAAGCCTCTACTACGTGGACTACCGGGATGATCTTGATGAGCATGAAGACATCCAGGAGGAATGTATCCGTTCCAACAATATGGAAAAACTCTATGAAAAGGCATACGAATGGTATGAGGAACAGGAAAGCTCAAACATGCACGACTATCTGGAGGAGACAAGAAAGAATATGGAAACGGACAATTTAGCCGGAGAGTTTGAAGAGCATGAAGATGAAATCAGGGAACTTATCTACGACCGGAACGATTCCGACCCGGTAAAGGATCTGATACGCAACTCATCCGTCACTAATTTCTTCTATTCGCTCGGAGTGGAAATCAGCGGATATCTGACCGGTTGTTCACTGCGGGGAGAATCAGTCGCCATGGCCTGCCATAAGGTACGTCGCGCACTGCATCTGAAAAAGGGGCAGTTTGACGAGAAGATTGAAGAACTGGTAGAGAATGCCACATACGGCGGAGAACTGCGCATCTACTTCAACGCCATGTTTGACAGGCTCATCAGCAAAGACCCTGAGAACGATTTCAAAAGCATCCGTTTCCACGGGAATGTAGTGGTGGCCATTGCCGACAGCCGGAACGGTTCCGGACATCATGTACGGATTCCGCTGGACATCACTTTCCCTTTCCGAAGGGAGAACCTGTTTGTCGATTCACAGGTACACTATTCCTATGCCAATGAAGTCTGCGGCATGACCAATGACTGGTGTGATTCCACAAAATGGGAAACGGGCATGATACCTTTTACCGGATCTGTCCGAAAAAGCCGGATGGCTGAATACAAGAAACAGGAAGCCGCTTATGAGCAGACATTCCGAGACGGGAAATGCACCTTCGGTGACATGAACTACAAACGCCACCGTGACGTGCGGTATTCGAATGAATATCCTGCCGGATGCAGGTGCCCTCATTGCGGTACATTCTGGATTGACTGAAAAAACATTTACCAACCAATAAATTCAAACGATATGAAAATCTGCTGTTCACAAGAACATTACGACAAGGTCGTACAGTATGCAAAATCAATCAATGACAAGACACTGGAAAACTGTCTTGAACGTCTCAAGCAATGGGAGAAAAACGAGAACCGTCCATGCGAAATCGAACTCTATTACGACCATGCGCCGTATTCGTTCGGATTCTGCGAACGTTATCCGGACGGGAATACAGGCATTGTCGGAGGACTGCTGTATCATGGAAATCCGGACGAGTCCTTTGCCGTCATCATGGAACGTTTCCACGGATGGAGCATACATACCTGACATATATGCGACAGTCTGTATTAGGGAGCCTCATGCAATATGGGGTTCCCTTTTTTTATGCCGGAGACATGATGACAGCATCCTCATTTCTTGCTGCAAAAATAGCTGTTTGCCGCGCAACTCCCGCAAGGCGGCCCTGGCGGGCTGGTTGTCTGGAAAAAAATCATCCTCGCTTCGCTCCGGTATTTTTTTCCGCCAAGCCTTGCAGGGATGCGGGCAAACAGACAACAGGGACAACAAGAAATAAGAATGCCTGTACCTTACAGGCAGACAATGTATAACAATAAATATCAGAAGTCATGATTACAGACCAGAAGACACAGAACAGGCTTCACGCGGATACCGGAACGGAACTGTTCTCCATCAGACAAAGGAAGGAAGCCGTCACAAGGATGCTGGACATTCTGAAAGAGACTCCGGAATACCTGCAGGTTATGAACCATATACCGGCTTATGCCATGGATGACGATACGTCAGAATGGTGGAAATCGGAAGAATCGGAAAATTTCATGAACTCACTCCTGGAAGTGATGGAAAGCTATACTCCGGACGGATACAGGTTCGGACCGAAATCCGGCACGACTGACCTTTACGGCTACTGGGAAAGCAAGACCGGGCGGACAACCCTCTTCCATCTGCTTTTCAGTCTGGAAAGCGGATATGAATGGGGAAAAGGTCTTTCCCATGAGAAAACGGACGCATTCTACAAGGAAATAAAAGAGAAATTTCATGGAGAGGGATTCGACACGGACAGAACCGGCTGTACATCACAGACCATGTATCTTGTAAAAGGAAAGACACGCCTGTACGTGCATCCGATGGAAATAAGCGGCTACTGTGAAACACTGCATATTCCACAGATTACAGCCATACTGAAAAAAGGAGGCCGTACATTCCGTCTTGTAAAGGATACGATAGCGGAAGAGGTGTATTCCTTCACCGATGAAGAAGAACTGGAATATTACCGTGCCAGATACGGAACGTGCATCCACCGGAATATACTGGATGCCTTCAGCAACCGCCACGCAGGGAAAGAGGACATACTTTCCATGATGGCATCACGGATAAATGTGGCGACGACATCACATCTGCACGGTATCGGATATGATTCACCGGCATACAGGTTCGTGCATGAGGCATACGACAGACTGGTAAACAACGGAAAGCTGAAGGAGAATATCAGGAAGACAGGTTGCCGCAACATCATAATGGCCATTTCAAATACCAACGCAATATGAGACTGAATTACAATGATATGCTGCTTCTGGCAATATGGGAATACAACAGAAGACAGGACGAGGATCTGACCCTGGAACTGTTTCAGGAAACATTCGGACAGGTTCCCGGCGCACATTTCCATGACAAATGGGTGCATTATTACAACAAGAACCTGCTGATGATGGCCGCCTATTTCAGGGGTGAGGAAGAAAACGGCCAGAAATTCTGTGATATGATCACCCGACAGATTGAACGCTATACACAAAACAGGAGGAGAACAGGATGAATACAAAGATACGATATGACCTTGACAGTCTTGAACTGGCAAACGGTGACTTCGGGTATCCCATTACAGAAAAGGAAGTACGGAAAGTGAACCGTATGCTGGAACTGATGGAGAATGTCCGAAGCAGGCAGATGTGCCCGACAGAAGGAGACTGCGTGGAATTTGTCTCACGTTCTGGTGACTATTTCGGAAAAGCTCATATAGAACGGATAACAGGAAAATATGCGGATATATGCCTGATACCGGAAACGGTATTCTGTTTTGATGACATGGGAAAAGCCGCCTATGATACCACCGGAAGTCCCTGGACGCAGGTCAATATCCGGAACATGAAACCCGCAGGTACTGAAATCCGCATATTCAGGATATGGGGATTCGGGAAGCGCAGCAATACGGGCAGTCTAAGGTTCGACGCTCCGGTCAGGAAATGGGAATACAGAGAACCGAATCCGTTGTATGACGGTTACACCACCCGTAACTGGTTCCGCTATCATATCATGAAACACCGGGACAGGGAAAGGACAGGCGAATACACCTTCCGCAGCGATTCATTCACGCTATACAGCCGGAGCGAGCTGGACGAGCTGGCCGCAATCCTGAAAGGCAGACTCTACAAGGGAATCCTGCCTGACTCTCTTGTACTTTGGGGATACCGCATGGATATTAAGGAAATATCACGTGAGCAGTGGAACGGTATGGGACAGCACGGACAAATCCGCATGAAATTCATGGGATACGGTCCGGTCAGAATCCACACGGACAATGAAAACCATACCGTAACAGTATACAGAATCAACGACAGTCTATAACCAATTATAAAATAAAGGAATATGGCACGATATGAAATCTCCAACGAAGTCAGGCCGCTCGACAGGCTCATCACAGGCTTTGCCTCCTCATGCGGCTATGAAATACAGACCGTATTCAACGACCTGCTGCGTTTCATCATCCACGGTTTCTCTCCTGGAGCACCGCCAATAAGCAACTGGAAATACAAGCGTCAGCAAAACGCCTCGTTCATGGAAATGACAGCCGAATGGACACGTATCATGCAGAGGCAGATAGGCAGGTCGGGCTGGTTCGACGCTTTCGGTGAACTCCACATGGCCTACTGCTCAAAACCGGGACAGCAGGCAAACGGACAGTTCTTCACGCCGTCACATATCTGTGAACTCATGGTCATGTGCGCGGCAGGTAAAAAAGAGACCGGACAGAGGATGGGAGACCCTACATGCGGCAGCGGAAGGCTCCTGCTGGCATACCATGCGCACAATCCGGGAAACTATCTGGTCGGAGAAGACATCAGCCGGACCTGCTGCATGATGACCGTATGCAACATGCTCGTCCACGGATGTGTCGGGGAAGTGATCTGTCATGACAGTCTCCAGCCGAAGGCATTCACCGACGGATGGAAAGTCAACCAGGCTCTGCCCTTGACGGGAATACCTTCTATAAGACGCATGAAGGAAGAGGAATACAGGAATCCTCTTCCGGAAAATATCGGACGCTTCAAAGAGGCAGTCCGTATCATCAACCTATTGGACAAATAATTACCAACCATTTAAAAAATATAATTATGGAAGCTTTAGCAACATTGAACAATCAGAGACAGTTTGATTTCCAGAACAACGGAATCGAAGTAATGGACCTTGAAACACTACAGCGTACCTACAAGGAGAACGACATCTACGGCAATCCGGTCAGGGGAATCTACCACTACCAGGTCATCCAGCGCATGACGGACATCTGCCGCCGTCACAACCTGAACTACGAGGTGGAGGAAATCTTCGCCGCCCAGAACAAGAACCGGACACAGCCCGGAGTGGTCATCCTGCCGCAGGTGGAACAGACCTATGGAGAGAAAGCGGTAGAAGCACATGTACTGCGCAGAATATTCACCACCATCCGTATTCTGAACGGAGATACCGACGAACTGACAACCACACTCGTGGTAGCCTACCATCAGGACGGTATCCAGGCGGCAATAGGTCCCTGCGTACGTATCTGCCACAACCAGTGTATCCTTTCACCCGAACGAAGCGTTGCCAACTACGGTAAGGACAAGGTGACTACCGAGGAACTGTTCGGGAAGGTAGATGACTGGATGCGCAATTTTGAGCGTGACATGGATGCGGACAGAAGCCGAATCCAAAGGCTCAAGGAAAAGGTGTTGACACCCGGTGAATTATACATGATCATCGGTATGCTGACGGCTCTGCGTGTATCCCATGACAGTGCAGACAAAAGACTGGCATCACAGGTGGACACCTATCCGCTTAACCAGGGACAGATTTCCGTGTTTACGGAAGAACTGCTCAAACTCTCACTTGAACAGCCACGCATTACAGCGTGGGATGTCTACAATGTAGCGACAGAAATCTACAAGCCTGGAAAGACTGATTTTCCTGCCATGATTCCACAAAATGGAGCAATGGCCGATTTCCTGCTTTCATATAACCAGAATTAGAATCTGAGACCGAAGACAACAGGCCCGGTTCCGTCACCAGCGGAATCGGGCTTTGTATTTTATTAACTGTAATAATCAGATAAGATATGGCAGCAAGTAACAGAAAAAAGGCTGAAATGTATATCCTTTTCAGCTGCAACGCATGGCACGAATACAGTTCATTCGAGCCAAAGGCGGTCTTCTCTTCCATAGAAAAGGCAGCAGACTTCCTGCAAAAGAACAGAAGAAAACTGAAACTGGAGGAAGATGACATCGAATGTTTCAGACAGCACAGTCAGACTCAGGGCAGAAATACCAATTACCTGGTACAGTCCTGTCCCTATAATCCAGTCCGTGCAAGAGACTTGGAATGACAAAGAAACAATCATATAAAAATATACGACTATGACAAATGATGAAAACACTTACATCGGAATGTCCCTGCCGGAAGGAATACGGTACATCACCGTTTTTGAAAAAGGGGATTTTGAAAACTGCGGAAGAATACTCAGGACATTCTATCGTACGGAAGACAGGGTGAGAAAATTGCTCGCTTTGGGAAACCTGCTCCATCTGGGAGGCAGTCTCTCATCAAATGAAAACAAGACAAGCTGTTGGCCTTTGAATAATGGGAATCCCATTCACGAAGCAAAGGAAATATCAGGCAAGGAAAAGTTCTTCCTGCTCGGTGACTGGACTTACCTGTATGAAAATGGCAGATGGTTTCTGGGCTATGAAGGAAAAATCTATGAAATCAGCAATCCTGAATTTTCTGTCTTTGTTCCCGACAAGGACCATACACCTTCCCCTCTGGACAAAGGACTTTCCTTTGCCGTAATCGGCGAAACGGGAAAACTGGAATTCACTCCGGAAATTGTCAACGGATGGGATACCTGGAAAAGCCTTCCCAAAAGAGTCAGTGAAAAAGGAAAAACGGTATATATATTCCGCAAAACACAACTTATAAAAGTCATCAAACCTAAAAAACTGGAATCATGAAAGAAATCAATATGACAAAGGCTATATCATGTATGCCGGACAAATTCATCACAATGGAAATGGTTGAACTGGCAGCGACCGAACACCGTCCGGAACTGGTCAACTATCTGCCGGAGAAATATATTACTTCTGAAATACTTGGTAAGTATTCGATAAACTCCCTCGTATATTGGGTAACGTATGTTCATAATGTCGTTTATTCATTTTATCGTTCTATGATTTATTGTTACATCAATTCAACCCAAAGATGTGCGGGTTCTATAGTAATTGATATTATCCCTACTAATGGAGCGGATAAAAGGAAGTTTTTCCCCTTTGCCCCTTATTTTCCTGTGACAAATGTGATAAAGCGATATTTTTATCCCTACTTTCCCGCCATAATTGGTATAAAAGGGTATTCTTTCCCTTATTTTCCCTATTTATCGGGGATAATGAAGATAAAAACGGCACTTTATTCCCTATTTTCCCGTCTTGATTGGCATAAAACGGTAGTTTTCCCGTGTTTAGGCGAGATTTACGAAGGTATCAGGAGTCTTTCTTGGGAGATTCCGGTGACGTAACGGATAATATCTTGCCCTTGGATAACAGATTGTCAGGTAACAATTCGGCCAGATCCATCGAGTAGTCATCGTCATAATCATGTATATGTTCAAGGAAGTAGATCAGCCACGTGCGGAAGTCAGCCCCGGCAGCCTTGCAGCAGCCGAAGAACGAGTAGAGCACCGCCGCATCTTCAGCGGCATCATTATTGCCACAGAACAGGTAATTACGTCTGCCGCACGCGACAGGCCGCACTTTATTTTCTATCTCGTTATTATCCGGTCTGTAACGACCGTCCAAATGGTACCTGGAGAGTTTGTCGAACCTTCCGTATGTATATTTTATGGCTTTTCCGATCGGACTGTCTTTCATTACTTTGGGATATTCATTGACCAGCCATTTCTCGAAGCGCACAAGTATGGGATATGCAAGACGTGCCCTAAGTTCAGCCCTCTGTTCGTAAGTCAGGCGTTCATCGTCAGCCTTACGCTCCACGTCATAAAGCAACTGTATCTGTGCGAGCGCATAGTCGGCACGCTGCATGTCATTCTTTCTTGCCTCCCAAAAATGTCTGCGTGCATGGGCCCAACAGCCAAGAAGGATAATACCTTTCTTGGCGTCCAGCATCTCGTACCTTTCGTATCCGTCCGTCTGTATGGCTCCCCGGAACTTGCCGAAGAGTTTCAGCACCACCTTTCCACTTCGGGAACCCTTGTCATAGTAAAAGAACTGACGTCCGGTCATGACACTGCGCACAAGCCAGATATAACCTTTGACCGTCTTGTGTCTCTCGTCATTCATCACGGGGATTGTCGTTTCATCCGACTGTATGTAGTCAGTCTGCATCACCAGCTCCCATAATCGGAAGTAAAGGGGCCTTAGCAAATCCGCCACATCCTTGAACCAGTCGTTGACCGTTGACGCGGGGAGATGTACCCCCACACGTTTGAACTGTTCCAGTTGCCTGTGGAACGGTATGTGATCCACATATTTCCCTATCATCATGTCTGCCAGCAATGAGGCAGAGGCATAGCTCTTTGCTATTGGCATGACGGGAAGCGGGCCGGTCTTGAACTCGTTTGTACCCTTCCGTTTGGCTGTATGGCGCACTATCCTGCGGATATAGAACTTCTCGGGCTCGTGCATAAGGATCTCGGTCACTTCCTCTCCGGGAAGGAGCGTCCACTCTTCCGGATTATACCCTTCGGGATATATATGGACCACCTCACGCTCAAGATTCTCCGGAAGGGATTTTCTCGCAGGATGCTGCTTCCCCGCTTTTTTACGGGCGATGATCGCTTCTCTGGTAGCCTTCAACTCCTTTTCTGCTTCTTCTGCGGCTTCAGCCTCCTGGGGAAGCATGTCAAAGCCTTCAAAATCCAGCCAGCGGTCCTGGGCGTCAGGCTTTATGAACTTTTCCGCCTTCTTACCGTACAACTGCCGTTCAAGATAGGATACACGTTGCTCCAGACTGTTGATTTTTGCTTCCTTTTGGGCGATTATGGCATCCTTGTCAGACAATAAAGCCTCATACACCTCTTTGTCCGCAGCTTTAAGGGGCTGCGTGGACACCATCTCCTTCAACCGGCTGTTTTCTCTATACAGACAGTCGCATTTGTGCATGAGATCCTTTATCAGTAATTCCTTATCGGTTGGCATAATCGTTTAAATATGATGCTAAGATACTAAAAAACAGCCGGAATACGGCATTGTATATGTTATAATTTGTTACAACTACAACCCATGGAAACCACTCCTTTTATAACGCCTGACCTTGCTGCCGTCCATTCCTTGAACCATCATCACAAGGTCATTCCAGAAGGTTTCAATCGCTTTAATCCGACCTTCCTCCGTATTTATGACCGGCAGATGGAAGTGCCCATGTTCCAGCCTCATATGGTATATCACCAGACCACCATATTCCATATGGAGGATTTTCATACAGGTACAATTCGCATTGATAAAAATGAAAGCGTCACCGTCCCGTACATTCTTTCCCATCTGGTTGGTCACGATGCCGCTAAGCGTATAAAAACTCTTACGCATGTCTGTCGGATACGGGTAAAGATAATATCTGTTGGATTCATTCAAAGAAAACATAGGCTAACGGTTTGAATTCAAAAATATCAGGGTTTGCAATACCTCCGGTGACAAAGGGCTGTTCAAGCGGACTGTGACGCCATTGGGATAGGAGATCTCACATAGCGGCTGGGGAATTGGCGACGGGCTGACCGGAGGGGCAGACAGCAGGGATTTCTCCTTATGGGGAAGACTGACCTGGCCCTTACTGTTTACCTTTACCGGGATAAAGCCGCCTTTGCGCAACAGCTTGGAACGCCACTCGTAGAAACGTTTGGGACGAATACATTCATTCGAACAAAAATCCATAACTGACAGTCCGCTCGACTTGAAACGGGAATAAATAGATTCAAAATCTTCCATGGTCCATTGATGTGACATAACAATTGAGCTTTTTTACTTTGATTACAAAAGTAATATCACATTTTTAGAATGAAAGGGGGAGTTTATCGAATGCTTACAATACTTGACAGTATCTTCAAAACAGATGATTACGGATGGCGTTCCTGGCAGCTTTCGAAGATACCTGAAGAAAAACGTAACCGCCAGATTTGTCTAAGGGCAATAAAGGCCGAAAAGAGTAATTTTCCTGACATACCGGAAAAATACAGGAACAGTGACATACTTGAATCGCTGTTCGCACACAGGAATTTCATGCACTACCTGCATCTGATACCTTCATCCTCATGGAACAACGGAACAGTCCGTGATGCAATATACTCCCTTTACCGTGACGTACAGCAAAACGGAGGTTACCGGTACTGTTCAGAGAGGTATGAACAGCAGTTCTTATATGAAACAAGCGTCATGCTTTCTTTCGTTCCGCGACAAGCCAAGGATTTCAGACTTTGGAAAGAACTGATCCATGACGGACGTATCGCAACCATGACTATCGACAAAATGATGCCTAAATGTTTCAAACAGGCAGCATACTACAAGGAATGGGCCATACGCTGTATCAAGGAAGTGGATACACGCTGGCTTGACTATGACACCGTATGGAAGGCCATCTGTCACAAGACAGGCAACCTGCATGGCATTTTCGATTCATACGGACATTACGAGTGGTTCTCCAAACATGCGGATGATGCCATGGCTGACAAAGCAATGGAGCTGGAACCTAACCTGTTTAACAAACTTCCCAGACGGTTCCGGACACCGGAAAGACTTATTCATACACTTGAAGTAAAAAGAGAAATCAACAGTTACAACTTCATTCTTGAACCGAACCTGATGACGAAAGAGGTTTGTATGGCACTGGCCAGAAGGGATTCGTTCTACCCTGATATTCCATCGGAACGCTGGACCAGGGAACTTGTGGAATATTTCACCGAATACGGCCATAGTCTGCGCTGGCTCCCTCAACTGCCGAAGAAACTACAGACCAGAAAACTTGCCGAGAAGGTTCTGAAGGAGAAGCCTCAATACTTCCATTATCTGCGGATGGAATTCATCACACCTGAAATGTCCAGGTTGTTATGTCAAAAAGACCAGGATAATATCCGTCATTTCAAGGAACGGGTCATGGAGTTCCAAAAATATACAGGGCTTCCAGCCGAATTCTATGGATGTGAAACGGATTTCGAGCATATCAGGGACCGTGATGACAGCCGCCGATACTGCCGTATAGGACTCGCTTACATCGCCTTACAAAAATGTAAACGCGGATGGCATGAAAGTGAATATTATCTTATCATGACACGCCATCCCAACCGATATATGCCTGCCAAGACAGTGTTCAGAAAACAGATTACTACATTCCACCGGACATGGCTGGAAAAGACAATATGTGACAACGACCCGCAATTCCGGATTCCGAAGATTCAAAAGGATTTGAAAGATGTACAAGCCATGCGGTATTATGAGGTGGAACATATCCGTACCATACTGGGTTGCGAAATATTCCGCAACTCTTTCATGGGGCAGACAGTGGAATACTGTATCCGCAAGGACGGGCTGACCTACCATGACAGGAACATGGAAAGGCTCGCCTCCGGCCTGCAATACAAGATCCGTCAATTGAAGGAGCAGGCTGTACTCCCCAAAGGAACAGATGACTCTATGGAAATCAATGCAGAAACGGTACACCGCAATATGGGGTATTGTCTGATTGGAATAGAAGCCTTTGCGGAAGACTACGGACTGGACATAGCCCGGACCTATACCCTGAAAGAGCTGAAGGACGTTATCCATGAACAGGGATACAAGCCTTCACTGGAGAAATACAAAAAAGAAGTCCAACATCTAAATCTTATCTGAATATGAATATTTTCCAAAAAAGAATTGAAAACCTGTGCGATGAAATCATCGGCAGGATACTTGCACTGATGAAGGTAAACTCGGTTTCCGAAGTAATACTGACAGACAATGACAATCCGGTTTACGTAATCTGGTTTGACAAGACAGGCGATCCGTGCGAATGCTCGGTACACAAGGTAACTGCTGTCGGAAAAGGAATCACACTTGAAGTCCATGATAAGATAACCGGAGAAAATTACAAGGTCACAAGCCGCCATGAGGCGGCTCTGGCCAATCCGGTATGGCTTAACGAGATACTGGAAGCCATGACTAACATCTTTCAGATAAAAAATACAGGACTGGAAGAGAATGTTATATGTTGCAAATGTGGAGGAAATCATGTAATATGCAATGCCTTCATCAATCCGAATACAAAACAGTTCTATAATTATGATGATGAGTCATTCTTGTATGGATGGTGTGAGAAATGTGACAATTATACCATTCTCTGCGACATAGAAGCCGTAAAAAATGATACTGAAAACGGTTTCAAGAGATTTGTCGAAACATACGGGAGAAAACCTGAACTTGCAGAGTGCGAGATTATATGGAAAGACAGTCTTAATACTGAATACGTAAACATCGCAATTACTGATATACCTGAAGAATATGATAATACGATATTTTTCTACTGTAAAAGCCTCTCTGATTTGAAATCACTGGCTGACTACGGAAAAGAGGATTTCATAGTAACTGGGTGCATCAACTTCACAGACCTGGGTAATAAAGCATAAAATCTTTTTTATCTTTCAAGGTTGCCTGATATGTAAACTTTATATATATTTGCGTCATGAAACAGGAACGGACCATATCAGCCTACAAGAATTATTTTATGGACTTTATCTCATCTCTCAGAAAAGAGGAAGCCCGTAAGATATACTACATTCTTGATATGCTGAAAGTACAGGAAAGGGTAAGCAGCAAGTTCGTAAAGTATCTGCGTGAAGAGCTCTATGAAATCCGTGCTGAATATGGAGGCAATATCTTCAGGGTATTCTTCATATTTGATGACGGGAACATCGTAATCCTGTTCAACGGATTTCAGAAAAAGACACAGAAGACACCGCCTTCTGAAATAGAAAAAGCATTAAAGATAAAGGAGGAGTATTATGAAAGCAAGAAATGAAAACCTGACCAGCATCGATGCTATCATGGATGCGGAATTCGGCAAGCCGGGAACACCTGAACGTGAGGAGTTCCGTAAGGAGGCATACGCCTACTGCATGGGACAGATTATATGCGATGCCAGAAAGAAGGAAAAGATGACCCAGTCCGAACTGGCTGAAAAAATCGGGACCAACAAGTCCTATATCTCCAGAATAGAAAAAGGTATTGTAGATCCGGGTATCAGTACGTTCTGCCGTATCATTGATGCACTCGGATTGAAGATTGAAATTGTCAAACCGGTATTATAATGGAAAATTATCAGGAAAAAGCCAAAGAAAACTTTTATCGTAACCGTCCGTACGGCATTCATATTGATTATGCCCAAAAAGGATTTGTATTGTTCAATCATTATATAAACAGTCTTGGGAAACAGGAAACCGGTTCTATTGAAGGACTTCCTCTTGAAAAATTTGAGGATGTGGACGCAATACCATTGAACGGTAAGATTATAAAAAATGGCAACCGGACAATAGACATCTATTTCTATACGGAAGATTCAAATCCTTACAGAAATATGAAGCTGGATATGGATGCTCTGAAACAGTATAACCGGTTCATTTATCCCCTGTCACTTTTTCTGAACAGAACATTATAACAGAACAGCCGTGAACTTTTCATAATTCACGGCTGTTCTGTTCTTTTTCATTGTATAAACAATAACTTGTATTCTTCTTTTCTTCTCCTTTCTATTGACGGAATTTTCTTTCCCTTATAGTGACAATATCGTATGAAGTCCGCATAAATGTCCCGGTTACCGGCTTCCAGTTTCCTTATCAACGTGCTTTTGGGCATCCTGCCATAACCGAGCAACTTATATGGTCCCACCTTATGTAAAAGTTTACATAATGTCGGTTATGTAAGCAATTTTATTATGTAAAAAGCATCTGTTAATTATCTGATTATTAACTTTGTAGTTATTGAATTGTTTACATTATATTTAATAGAGTGAAGAGAATTTTAAACTAATACTCTTCACTCTATTCTATTCCTCTATTTATATTTTACTTGTAAAGCTTTTAGGAATTCCATTAAATCTCCGTCTTTTTGCCATGTAGTTTTGCTTTCTTGAATAATACCAGAAGTCAGTTTCTTCAATGCCTGTTCTTTTATTTTTTCACTTGCCCTGGCATATATTTCCGTTGTTGTTGTAGAAGTATGTCCAAGAAAGTCACGAATATAAACGAGATTTATACCTGCTTCCAGCATATGCATAGCTTTTGAATGTCGAAAAGTATGACAAGATATATTATTGGGTATCAACTCTGAATATTGTTTCCTTGCATTTTCTGCATGTCTTTTCACAATATCTAATACAGCCATTCTTGTCAACCTTTCTCCTTTGGGATTAGGGAATAATGGATGACATCTATATTGTGCTGCAAAAAGATTGTTTTCGTCCATATACAACCTTAAATTTTTCACTTGGTTGGTAGAGAGAGGAACTACTCTGATTTTATTACCTTTCCCATGTAATTTTACAGTCGTAGTTTCTCCTAATCTTATATTTTCCGGGGTGAGGTTTATTATTTCTTGGACCCTGGCACCGCTGTCGTATAATAGCCCCATAAGAACAAAGTCTCTACGCCCTTTGCGAGTTGATAAATCCGGTTGTTCAAGCAATACCCTTACTCCTTCCGTAGTCAGATAAGACATTTCCTTAAAAGGTGTCTTTTTCTGTTTGATACTCAATATAGCTTGCCAATAAGCCATACCCTTAACCTCACGATATTGAAGAAATTTAAAAAATGACCGTAAGGCGCATAAACGGTTGTTCCTTGTTGATATTGAACATTTTCTTGTATCTTCCAGCCAATGTAAAAATCCCAAAACTCTTTCTTTTGTAAATTCTTTAAGGCATAGTTTTTCCGGAGCTATTAGTTCAATTTTATACATGTATTGTATAAAAAGCATAAATGTTACACTATATTGTTTTACCGTTTGATAGGAACAACCACATTCCATTGTGAGATAACGGTTTAAATAATCTGTGAGATATTTTCCAAAATCTGTCATAATTCCAAGTCTTAACGCATAACTAATCAATCATTTCATTCATATTAGGGAAAATATGATTATGAGCCATATCCACCTGTTCTACAATTTCAGGAAACATAGCCTCTACTATTCTGACATACTTATTTGTGGCTTTAATGGATTGATGTCCCATATATGTCATTAGTATTAGCATCACATTATGTATATCCTTCCCTGATTTGCATAATTGCACAAATGAATTTACACAGAATGTATGTCGGAGATCGTGTAGACGAGGACCTTTTCTATTTTCGTTTCGCATAATACCAGCACGTTCTAATATATGATTGAAATGATTTGAAACAGTCCTTGGTGAGATGGAAGTATCATTACATTTTACAAAGAAATAGCTTTCTGGATTAATACTAAACCCAAATTTCTGTTTTTGGGCTACATAATCATGGCACATTAGTACCAAGGAAGGAGAAAGAGGCACATACCTGTCTTTCCCATTTTTACATTCTCTAAGCAATAAGCATTCATTTTTGAAATCGATATCACTGTGTTTCAATTTTAGAGCTTCACCTACACGGATTCCTGTCCCATATAGTAAACGGATTAGGCATGGCATGGAAAATCGGGCTGAATTGACTAAGTGATAATAGGAGTTAATCCTATCACATTCCTTGAAAATCTTCTCTATTTCATCAGATGTATAAATATAGGGGGTAAAATTTGATTGATGTTTTGGTAATATTGGAATATATGAATTATATCCAATTATTTGCAGGAAAGAAGAGAATCCTCGAAGAATGACGATCCTATAATAGCGGTTTTCTTCGGACTCTCCAGAAAATTTACAGCACCAGGCATCTGCCAAGTCTTTGGAAATACCAAGGGCTTTCTCGTTTCTGTCATTAGCAAACTTGTCAAATCGCTTCAACATAAATTCCATTACGGTTGTTTTACAACCTATGTTTTGTTTATATTCTACATATTGGGTAATTAACCCTGAGAATACGCTGCATAATTTACCAGTTCTCTTTCTCATATATATCTAAATAAAAAAAATCAGGAATTTGAGGAACTTCAAGTGCACATTGTCTTAGATGCTTTAAATCAACTTTCACATAATTTAAAGTGGTTGATAAATTAGAATGTCCAAGTATTTCAGATATAACGCTTGGAGTTTCACCATTCTCAAACAAGTTAATAGCAAGACTATGACGTAAAGAATGAGGACCGTGTTTACGTGTTGAGATATCTATTTGGGCAGAAAGCATCCATTCAGAAACAATTCCTGGTAATGCCTGGGGGGAAATTCTTTGGTATGGAGCCATGTGTTCCAAAAAGACATATGGACTGTCAATTTCTGGTCGTCCAAATTTGATATAATCAATAATGGCACTTCCAATTTCTTCTGATAATGGAAATGAAACAGGTTTTCCTGTTTTTGTCTGGACAAGGGACAAACGATTGAGTTCCCATTCAAAGTTGGCGTATGTAACTCCTACTATATCTGAAGCGCGGAGCCCATAACGTGCTGCAAGTAAAATCATTGCATAGTCACGTTTGCCTTTCGGAGAAGACCTGTCTATTGTGACCAATAATTTCTCTATTTCCTCCTTACTATAATACGATGGCAATTGAGGGTTTCTTGGACGATGGAGACATAATATTTTATCCCAACGAAAAAAATTACAATCTCCTAATAAGTTACGTTCACATGAGTATCTAATAAAAGCCCTTACAGAAGATACAACATGAGGCCAAGGACGTTTCTGTCGCTTCAAATCACGTAAGAATAATAAGCAACTGGGAATGTCAAAGTCTTTAACGAGCTTGTTGTTCTCTTTTAGAAAATTAAACAAATCTCTCAAATACAAGTGATATTTACTTACTGTTAGAGGACTTTTAATTCTCCTTTCATGACAAATAAATTCATTGAATTGTATGCCTAAATCTC
>OOAZ01000239.1_pt1 | contig 53411 bp, 47 predicted proteins | sample 1671221 | NCBI WGS metagenome assembly OOAZ01 (sample SAMN06348134, study PRJEB24527) | human gut metagenome | biome: human gut; feature: ankylosing spondylitis patient; material: feces | host: Homo sapiens | place: China | collected 2015-10
GTGATGTAGTTTGTCAAGGCATCCAGCCATACATACACAACATGCTTTGGATCAAAGTCAACCGGAATTCCCCATGTGAAGGATGTTCGGGACACGCACAGATCCTGAAGACCTGGAAGAAGGAAATTGTTCATCATCTCATTTTTACGAGATACAGGCTGAATAAATTCCGGATGCGTGTTGATATAATCGATCAGACGGTCAGCGTATTTGCTCATTCTGAAGAAATATGCTTCTTCCTTCGCTGGTTTACATTCGCGTCCACAATCCGGACATTTTCCGTCTACTAACTGAGACTCTGTCCAAAAGGACTCACAAGGAGTACAGTACATTCCCTCGTACTCTCCCTTGTAGATGTCCCCTTTTGCATACATTTTCTTGAAAATCTTCTGAACCTGTTTCTCATGGTCTTCATCTGTGGTACGGATGAATTTGTCATAGGATGTGTTCATCAGATCCCAGATGCTCTTGATCTGACCGGATACGTTATCAACGAATTCCTTAGGTGTAACACCTGCTTCTTCTGCTTTCAGCTCAATCTTCTGGCCATGCTCGTCAGTTCCGGTCTGGAAAAATACGTCGTAGCCCTGCTGTCTTTTATAACGCGCAATGGCGTCTGCCAGAACCGCCTCGTAGGTATTGCCAATGTGCGGCTTGCCGGATGTATAGGCAATGGCTGTGGTGATGTAATATTTTGGTTTACTCATTGTATTTCCTCCTTTTCTGTGTAACAAAAAGAGCTGGTTAAACTTCTCCTTCCTGTCACAACATAAAAAAACGTCTTCTCAAATATACTGAGAAGACGAGTTATCCCGTGTTACCACTTCTATTCATTCCCGCCTCACGGTACAGATGGAAAAACCATCTTCGGGAATCTCACCGGGTACCTTCATACCCTTACGCTATAACAGGCGTTCCTGTCGCAGCCTAAATTACTTCAACTGCGCCCCTCCAAAGCCATCTTCCATCTATATCCGCCCGTTTCCTCTCAGCCTTATTCCGATTCGGTATTTCAGTTTCTGTGATACAGGTTTTCTTATTAAAATACCTGACTCACAACACCTTTTCCGGAAATATAGAAACTTCTCTGTAAAGTTCCAACAGATGTACTCTCTTTTTCATGGTGTTTTATTTCTTACGATTATTTTCAATCTAGCATGGAATGTGTAAAAAGTCAAGCGGCTGATCCACTCTACTTTTTTTGCTTGCCATTCGAGAAGCGATCACTGCAAATTAATATATTTTTCTCCATTCCTTTCATCATCAAAATATGCTACACTAAAAACAGTTTAGTCCCTGTCTATCTGACAGGAGTATTTGCGCAGCATACGCAGAAATGGAGAGTTTATGAAAACAAAATCTTATGTAACAACCTTATTGAAGTTTGCACTGGCTTTTACTTTTGCATTTATTCTGCTTATTTTGGCAAATGTAAATGTCGAAGCAAAGACTGCAACTGTCACAAATTTAAAAGAAACAGATATTGAGCCTTACGAAAATCCAGATATTACCATTACCTGGGATGCGGTTTCGTCAGGTGACCAGACCATCTATTATCGTCTTGAAACAAGCGAGGACAAAATCACCTGGAAGGATGAAGGTTCCTATTACGAACCGACTGCGAAAATACATGCTCCGTCCGGCAAATCTGTTTTTTATGCGCGTGTCTGCGCCTACACAGCTCCTTACGACTATGCCTATATGGACGATAAAAATCTCTGTGATATTGGAAACTGGTCTGACACCTTAAAAGTTGTTGCACGGATCAGCGATAAAACATCAAAAATTACAGGAACCAAAGCAACCGCTGCATCCCTGTCCTTTAAATGGGCAGCCGTTTCCGGTGCATCCGGATATAAAGTTGTATATTATCCAAGTGGTCTTTCCGATCTTTCCAAGGAACTTACCACAAGTACAAATTCCTGTACGATTAAAAACTTAAAAGAAGATGGCTCTTATGCAATCTGCGTTTATGCCTTAAACAGCAATTCTGACTTTACGGCTGTTTCTAATACTTACACAGAAACCTACGCCACAACACTTCCAAAGAAAATACGTGATTTTAAAGTGACAACTGCTTATCCCGGAGATGCCAGCTTTGAATGGAAAGGCATTAATGGTGCCAAAGCATTTCAGTTGCAGATAACAAAAGTTTCTGATTCCAAAAAATTTAAAAAACCGATTGTAAACGAAACAAAATTTTACAGTTACCTTGGAACATATACCAATTCAAAAAAAATCAAAGCAGGCACTTTTTATTCAGCAAGAGTCCGTTCCTATGTCACACTTGCAGGCACTAAGCAAAAAGTTTACAGTCCATGGAGTACCGTCATTACTTTTGGCACCTCGCCTAAAAAGATTACTGCAAAACAGTCCGGCTCAGGAATAAAGATCAACTGGTCAAAAGTTTCCGGTGCTTCCGCATATGAAATATACGTTTCCACAAGCTACGATACGAAAACTTTTACAAAAGTAGACACCGTTAAAAGTAAAAACACCAGCTACACCCTGAAAAAATTTAAAAAGAAAAAGCTGAAAAAAAATACCATGTATTACATCAGTGTCAAGCCGGTCTGCAAAGTCGGAAAGAAAAATTGTTCCACAACCGTTTATGTATCCAATCCTACATCAGTATTTTATAGCAAATAAAAAGCTGATCATAAAATGATTGCAAAAACATCCGGGGCGAAACGGATACTCAAAGATATCTGTTTTGCCCCGGATGTTTAAAATTTATTCACACCGCATGTAATCTATAACTTACTCCACATTTTTCGTTGCGATCACATCCACACCTGTCCCTGCAACATTTTTCACAAGCACATCCCCGATGTGCACCGGGGCAGCAACCTCAACATTTTTCAATGCTTTGACACAGTCAAATATTTTTCCTTTCGGAATATCTTCTTTTGTCTTTACAGAAACCATTGCTTCGCTTCCGCCGGTGATCCTTACTGTAGAGGTAACAATTCTAGTTGGATTTGTCACTTCCTTCCTCGCATAGATATCACCGCGCTTACAGGTATTCCCTGTAACACTGACAACTTCACCGTTCTCCATTTTTACAGTCAGCGGACAGCCCATCGGACAACCGATACAGATTAAATTTTTCTCTTCCATTGATATACCTCCATTTTATTCCTGCTCGATCTTGACTGTGATCGTCTTTAGATCCGGGTACTGCAAAAGCTGCTCTTTTGTCAGTTTGATCTCTTCCATTTCTCCCGGTGCCACGACCGGACGTTTTCTGTGGATGACTCTCTCATCACCAAAATAAGCACTGACATAGCAATTCTTGTATACACCACCCACGCGGAAACGAACCGTAAGCTGCTCATCCATACTGGCAACATTGATAGTTCCCGGAACTGTGTATCTGACTCCTTCGACCGGATTTAAAATAATATCGTTATCTCTTGCCGCTTCCACGCCATTTGCTTTTACATAAACTGCTGCATTTTTTCCGGCTGTCTTTGCCTCTTCAGATACAAAATCCACAAGATCATGTACATGCAGTACATTTCCGCAGGCAAACACACCCGGAATATTCGTTTCAAGACTCTCATTTACTTTTGGTCCTGATGTAACCGGGTTCATGTCAACCCCCATACCTTTGGAAATCTCATTTTCCGGGATCAGTCCAACAGAAAGTAAAAGTGTATCGCAGCTATATTCCTCCTCAGTTCCTGGGATCGGTTTTCCCTTGCTGTCAACCTCAGCCAACGTGATTCCCTCTACACGTTCTTTTCCCTTAATATCCACAACCGTGTGGCTTAACTTTAACGGGATTCCATAGTCATCTAAGCACTGTACGATATTACGTTTCAGCCCACCGGAATATGGCATTAATTCTGCCACAACCTTAACCTTTGCGCCCTCAAGTGTCATTCTTCTTGCCATGATCAGGCCGATATCGCCGGAACCCAAAATGACAACTTCACGTCCAGGCATAAACCCTTCGATGTTTACCAGACGCTGCGCCGTTCCTGCAGAATAAATTCCTGCCGGGCGGTATCCCGGAATATTTAACGCTCCACGGGGTCTCTCGCGGCATCCCATTGCAAGAATAACTGCTTTTGCCTGAATTTCAAACAGACCGTCTTCGCGGTTCATTGCAGTAACTACTTTTTCATGGCTGATATCCATGACCATGGTATTTAATTTATATTCAATTCCAAGTTCCTTTACCTGCGAGATAAATCTTCCCGCATATTCCGGACCTGTCAGTTCTTCCTTAAATGTATGCAGACCAAAACCATTGTGGATACACTGGTTTAAAATACCGCCTAATTCTTTGTCTCTCTCTAAAATCAATATGTCATCAATTCCGTTATTTTTTGCAGAAACAGCAGCCGCAAGCCCTGCCGGTCCACCTCCGATGATTACGATATCATATGTTTTCATGCTCTGGCTCCTCCCTCTTACAATCTGTCCTTGTTGGTTCCGACAATAATTTTTGAATTTCCGCCTGATTTTGTGATCTCAGACTGACTCACACCGCGCTCTCTTGCTAAGATCTCCATTGTTCTCGGCGAGCAGAATCCCGCCTGACAGCGTCCCATTCCGGCTCTTGTGCGGCGTTTGACACCATCTAGTGATTTTGCACCGAGCGGGCGTCTGATGGCATCAATAATTTCTCCCTCGGTGATCATCTCACAGCGGCAGATAATATTGCCATACTCCGGTTTTTCCTTAATTAAGGCCACTCTTTCTTCTTTGCTTAAAGTATTTGGATTTAAGATGCCTTTGCGCGTTGCGATAAAATCTTTCTTTTCTTCCAAATGCATTTTTTCTTTTAACAGACCTGCAACCATTTCTCCGATCGCCGGACTGCTCGTAAGCCCAGGTGACTCGATTCCGGCACAGTCGATAAAGCCTTTTGCATCTTCTGCCTCTTCAATGATAAACTCATGACCATCTTCATGTGCACGAAGTCCGGCAAAAGAAGTGATAACCTGACGCATCGGAATATTTTTTACATTCAGATTCGCCCCGGCGATAACCTGATCTAAGCCTTCTCTTGTCGTGTTCGTTCCTTCTTTGTCCTCAATATCAATCGCAGTAGGTCCTAATAACAGGTTTCCATGTACCGTCGGCGTGATCAGAATACCTTTTCCATATTTACCTGGAAGTGCAAAGATCGTGTGGCTCACATGGTTTCCGGCACTCTTGTCAAGCAGGCAGTAATCGCCGCGTCTTGGTGTAATATGGATTTTCTTTTCACTGACCATATTGTGAAATTTATCCGCATAAACACCTGCCGCATTGACGACATATTTTGTTTCAAACACGCCCTGATTCGTATGGACCTCCCAGATCTCTCCTGTTTTTTTCAGATCTGTTACTTCCGTATCAAACTTAAATTCCACACCGTTTGCATTTGCATTCTCAGCCAGTGCTATATTTAAATGAAATGGGCAGACAATCCCGGCACTCGGCGCATATAAAGCCGCATAGATATCATCCGAAAGATTTGGCTCCATTTCATGTACTTCCTCTTTCAATAAAATGCGCAGTCCCGGCACACCGTTTGCCACACCGCGGTCATAAAGCGCCTTCAGATTTGGCATATCCTCCTCGTCCTTGCAGACAACCAGAGAACCTATCCGCTTAAACGGAAAATCAAGATCTTTGGAAAGCTGCTCCATCAAGGCATTTCCCCGTACATTTAATTTTGCCATCAGGGAACCTTCTTTTGCATCATATCCCGCATGTACGATTGCACTGTTTGCCTTGGATGTGCCGCAGCAGACATCTTCCTCTTTCTCTATCACACATACTTTTGCATTATAACGCGACAATTCTCTCGCCGCTGCTGCGCCGGATACACCGGCTCCGATGATAATTACGTCATACATTTTCCATCTCTCCTTTTTTACTTTGTTCTTCTGGTATCTAACCCGGAGGGCTTTTTCATTCATAAGATGTAATCTCCTATGAATAAAAAAGCCTGACAAGTAAGCGCACCCATGCTGTTGCGATTATCCTGTCAGGCTCTCTTCTCTCTTGCCCCTCAACAATAGATTGCAGGTTCCACATGCACATCTACTGTCATAAATATAAAATTGTCATATAAAGTTACTTATCGCATGACAAACATACGGTCTACCATGGAATTGCTCCATATAGCAGTACTGCAGCAATTGCTCCGATCACCGGTCCCACCAGCGGAACAACTGCATATCCCCAGTTGGATGTTCCTTTTCCCTTAATCGGAAGAACGGCATGTGCAAGACGCGGTCCGATATCTCTTGCCGGATTGATCGCATATCCGGTCAGTCCACCAAGTGACATACCGATCGATACAATGATTCCAAATACAAGAAACTTTCCAAGTCCATCGGTAAGTCCCGGCACATTTGCCATACCTTTGATCGCAAATACAAGGATAAACGTTCCAACTGCCTCACTGAAAATATTCTGTCCCATGTTCGGAATAGAAGGCGCTGTACAGAACACCCCAAGTTTTGTCGCCTGATCCTCTGTTGCATCAAACTGTCCTTTAAACAAAAGATATACGATCACCGCTCCAACAAACGCTCCTGCAAACTGTGCAATGATATATCCCGGAACCATTGCCCAGTCAAAACTTCCGTCAACTGCAAGTGCTAACGTCAGCGCCGGATTAAACGATGCTCCCGATGCTGCTCCGAAAATAAATGCCGGCAGCATAACCGCAAGTCCCCATGCAAATGTGATCTGGACAGTTCCTCCACCCTTCATGCCAGATTTGTTGAGATTTACGTTTGCAACAACTCCATCACCTAAGATGATCAGAATCATAGTTCCCAAAAACTCTGCTATATATGGTAACATACTATCCCCCCTTATTCAATTAACTTTACCAATACATTACAATCTTTACCTTCCCTATACAAAACCTTCTTTTTAATCTTCCTTTGCCCAGCCGTATGCATATTTGACTGCTTTGTTCCAGCCTTTGATCATTTCTTCTCTCTTTGCGGCATCGATCTGCGGCTCAAATGTCTTGTCGATTGCCCAGTTTTTAATAACATCCTCTTTACTTGACCAGTAACCGACTGCCAGACCAGCAAGATATGCAGCGCCCATCGCTGTTGTCTCTACACATTGCGGACGATTTACCGGCGCATCAATAATGTTCGCCTGTGTCTGCATCAGGAAATCATTAGCACTTGCTCCACCGTCAACTTTCAAAGCGGTAAGATCAATTCCGGAATCTGCTTTCATGGCAACCAGAACATCATTCACCTGATATGCCAGAGATTCCAATGTTGCACGGATAATGTGATATTTATTGACGCCACGGGTAATACCTACGATCGTACCTCTTGCATACTGATCCCAGTGAGGTGCACCAAGACCGGTAAATGCCGGAACTACATAACAGCCGTTCGTATCTTTTACTTTCTTTGCCATGTATTCAGAATCAGGTGCAGAATCAATGACTCTTAATTCATCTCTTAACCACTGGATCGCAGCCCCCGCCACGAAAATAGAGCCTTCCAGTGCGTAATTAACTTTTCCATCCAGTCCCCATGCAATCGTAGTTACCAGACCATTCTTGGAAAATACCGGTTTTTCGCCTGTGTTCATTAAAAGGAAACATCCGGTTCCATATGTATTCTTTGCCTCTCCTGCGTTAAAACAGGTCTGACCAAACAATGCTGACTGCTGGTCTCCGGCAGCACCTGCGATCGGGATCGGTCCACCAAGGTAAGAAGGATCTGCCTCCCCGTAAATACAGCTTGACGGTTTCGGCTCCGGCAGCATACATTTTGGAATATTTAACTCTGCTAAAATCTCATCATCCCACTGAAGAGTGTTGATATTAAATAACATTGTTCTGGATGCATTGGAATAATCGGTCACATGAACAGCGCCTTTTGTCAGTTTCCAGATCAGCCAGGTTTCTACCGTTCCGAATAATAATTCACCCTTTTCGGCTCTCTCTCTTGCACCCGGTACATTGTCAAGCAGCCATTTTACCTTCGTGCCTGAAAAATATGCATCAATGACAAGACCTGTTTTTTCCCTGAATTTATCGGTAAGTCCTTTTTCTTTTAAGGTATCGCAATATTCTGAAGTTCTGCGGCACTGCCATACGATCGCATGATGGATCGGCTCTCCTGTTTCCTTATCCCAGACGATCGTTGTCTCTCTCTGGTTGGTAATACCGATTGCTGCAATATCCTCTGCTGTCGCATTGATCATGTTCATCGCCTCAACTGCAACACCGAGCATACTTGCCCAGATTTCATCTGCATCATGTTCCACCCAGCCCGGCTGTGGGAAGTACTGTGTAAATTCCCTCTGTGCCACGCTGCACATCTCACCTTTCTCGTTGAACAGGATACATCTGTTGCTTGTGGTTCCAGCATCCAGTGCCATTACATATTTTGCCATACTTTTTCCTCCTCTTTCTTTTGGCTTTATTTAATATTTAAACTGCTCCCCCCAGAGCATTATAAATATTCGTAAAATTGATTGTTCTTTTTTTCTATTGAAATATATTATTTTTTACCTTACATATTCCAGACTTTATGGTTTGTGGATGATACCGCCATCGCACCCGCTGACAATGCTCCCATCACGTCTTCTTTATCTGTGATCAGCCCTCCCGCAATAATGGGTACTTTTACCGAATGACTGATCTGTGCAATGATCTTTGGCATTACTCCCGGAAGTACCTCGATAAAATCTGGTTTTATCATGTGCTGTTGCTGCCTGATATTTTCAAATGCCATCGAATCCAGTAAAAATACACGAAGTACTGTATACATAGACATTTCTTTTGCTTTTTTGATCAGTGACGGCTTCGTGGAAATAATTCCATCCGCTTCGGTCTGTTCTTTAATAAATTCAACTGCAATCTCCTTTGGACTTAAACCACTGATGAGATCCATATGCACCATTGCAATCTTACCTGCATCCCTGATCGTCTTTACAATTGATCCAATAGAACAGACATCTCCAAATAAAATAAATATGACTCTGATATCATCATGCTTACAGCATTCTGTCACATCTTCCATATTTTTTACCGCTGCAATGATGGGATTATCCACTACTGCTTCATAAAAATTCTGATTCATGCTTTCCCCTTCCCAGACACCTTTTTCCTAATTCATATGTATACAACTAATGGTCACCTCATGACGTTTTTACATTGCAGTTTTAATATAACATAAAAAAGAGCGATAATACCAACGGCTTCATCGGCCGTTCTATTCGCTCTCCTGTCATAGCTCTCTTATTGAACTGACTGCATCATATCATAATGCACAATACAATGCAATACTTTCTTGATGCTTTTTACCATTTTTGTTTGTGTTTTACAGTTTTATTCGTTTTGTTTTATATATAATGCATAATTCCGTTTCTTTATTCAGAGCCTCTTTGTTATATTTTTATCAATATATAACATTTCGTTTCATTCTGTCTAAAAATCATCCAAATCAAACTTCTTACCTGTCATTTTATCCGATCTGTTATGATGCTCCGTCCATACTGTTTAACTTTTCCTCACATGCCTGCGCCGTGCGTGCTCCCATGCCTAAATCCATACCAAAGATTCCATATTCGTCTCCTGCGGAAAGTCCGACGATCTTACTACGCCGCCAGCACTCCAAGCACTGCCTCCGCCAGCTTTTTGTGACCTTCCTTATTCAGATGTTCTCTGTCCTCCTTACTCGGCTCAGCCACATCGGATGCTGCAAGGAAATCACAGCCATATTTTTCTGCCACTTTCTGATAAACTGCTTTCAACCCCTTCGATACCTCCACGGACTTTTCATTAAACTCAGGATCATACCCCTGCTCCCAGACACCTTCCCCAAGCTGTATCGGGGAGATCAATAAGATCCGGATATTCTGATCTGCCTTACGTATCTGCTCCACCAGACGTTCCACACCAAGACCGATCACCTCTGCTGAGGCATTGTAAAATGTCTTGCAGTCATTCGTTCCAAGCATCAAAACGACACGATCCACCGGTGCATGACTCTCTAAAAGAGTTGGCAGCAATGCAGCTCCTTTTCTTCCCTCACGCAGCTCATCCTCAAAAACCGTTGTCCTGCCGCACAATCCTTCCTCAATGATGCGGTAGCCTTTCCCATACAGCTCCTGCTCGATCAGTCCCGTCCATCTTGTATCTCTATCGTAACGTTTTTTCGTTCCAGGAATCAAACCATAAGTATTGGAATCTCCAAAGCATAATATTTCTTTCATAGTAATCTCCCTTCTATCTGAACTATTTTGTATCTTCATTATCTTATTTCCTACTATATTAATATGAATACTATGTTTTGTCAATAAAAAAATATGGTAACAGAAAACCCTATCCTTAACAGTGATAGAAAACCCTGTCCTTAACAGGACAGGGTTACAAATCCAATATTTATAAGGCAGATCAATGCAAGCAGTGTCACCGCCAGCTTTCCACCTGTCTGCTTTAATTTTTCTTCCACAGCATCTTCCATACGGTAAATGCAAAACATTGTCACAAACAACAATATAAAATACAGGGTAATATAAACACGCTCACCAGAAACATAGATCGTCGCCATAAATCCAAGGATCATGCCTGCACCAAATCCGCATCCCAACATAAGAAGTGCGTAAATATACTCTATCGGCTGCTCTCCCAGAATAATCCACAATGCATAAAGCATCGCCGCCACTGTGACTGCAAGATACACCATCGGAAGCCAGGTAGAAAGCGTGCCCCAGCTCCATTCTGTGATCTCCTGCGGCATAACAAACAGACCGGACAAACCCGGATAGGCGGTGCGCAATGCTGTCTGTCCAAATAAGATCAGAACCGGCAGTTCAGAAATGAGTGTCTTTTTATAATCATCTGTTTTCACATAGACAAGCATTGCAAGCACCAATGCAACTGTCAGAAATACGGCATCGCAGTTTGCTATAAACACACGCTCAATACTGAGCAGACCAAGATACAGTTTATCTCCAAATCCATATGTCTCAAAAATTGGAAGATCTGCAATGCTGACCGCATTTCTTCCGGCATTTCCCGGACAGAGCAGGATTGAGATCAGTGTTATGATATTAACAAGTACCATTCCTGCCAGATACAGATTATTGCTGTGTATCACTTTTTTGTCTGTCAGCGTGCTTCCAGCAGAATCCTGCACCAAAGGCGTCTTTTTAGATTTCCCACAAATCAGATAAATGCCATACAATATAAAAATCACAAACAGGATCACCGCTACCTGCTCATGACTGCTTGCGATCACACAGACAAGTACCCCTGCAATACCTTCCACAATATTGATTTTCTTATGTACCAGCATTTTTTTCAGCAAAAATCCAACAAAGAACATTCCCCAGACCGGCCAGAAATAATTTACCGTTGTGGTAATCCAGCCTGCCGTTCCCATATCATGAAACGGATATAAAAGAACCGCCGCTGCCGCACACCAGTCCATCAGTTTTCCGCCATCAAATATTTTTGAGATTAATACTGGAAACGAAATAAAAAGCGTCAGATCAATGAGTCTCCACAAAATTGGATACTTTATGATCCAGACAAGAAGAAACTCTATCACAAACCGGGATGTCCACGTCTCATAACGCTGTATCAGATAATCCCACAATCCAAGCTCTGACGTTGCCTGCGAAAAAAATACATCATCTCCCGCCATCGGACGGATCCTCAGATGATAAATAATCCCCACAAAAGCCACAATGAAAAAAGGCATTAACTGACGCAGATCTGCCCGGGCTTTATTCTGATTTTCCACGCATCCGGCTCCTATTCCTCAAATATATCGTCCATTTTTGTTCCGCAGCTACTGCAGAATGCTGCTCCCTGTGGCATTTTGGCACCACATTTCGGACATTCCACGGCTCCCTGAAGTTTAAATACTTCTGCGCGCATGCGCTCAATCTCTCCAAGCGCCTCCGTGATCAGGAAAAAGTGCTCCTGTTCCGGTGTCTTTTCTTCGCCTTCTGCGCTCTCTTCATCCTTGTGTTTCTCATAATATGCTTTTCCAAGTTCCGCATACTGTTTTTCCACAAAATCTTCTTTGGATCTGATATCCATCTTTAACTTTGCGATCCCGGATACATCCTTCGCTTTCTGACCAACATCCTTACCTGCACTCACGATTGTCTCGCTTAACTTATCAAAAAACTCCATACTGTGCTACCTCCCTGAATTGGTTTCCTGATTGTTTCTATACTACGCAGTACCTGTTTTGACACTGCTCATTGCTTACGCACATTATACTCTTTTCCTAATATATCTTCAATAAATAAGGTCTTAACTTTATATAAAATGGGGTTAATCGCTGCTGATTACACAGTACGATTGATATGAGCTGCCCGTTCAAATGGTGTGTTGCAGGCTTATGAATGGCATCCCTCGCAAAGCCGGAGTAATTTTTGTTCCGTTGTACGAAAATAAGGCAATCTAAATATGCCTGATGTAGGTTCTCTCGGAGTGACGTGACTGGCAGACCAAGATTTTCTAATTTTCTCCCAAAGTCACCAAAATCTGCTCCGGCTTTTGTCAATGAATGTTTCGTTAAAAAAATATTACCTTATGCAGTCCATACTTTTTTTACCAGACAATCTAATAATATCAATATGATTGCGCACAAAATTATATATGTGAAATTTAATGGTGTTATACAACCGATGATTACCATTATACTTGATATAAATAACACTGCATTATGTATTTTCCTATGTCTTGAACAATCAATCTTTTTCCATATATAGCATGCAATAAGATATACTATAATTAAAATTATGATTCTATCCATTATTTCACTCCTGAATACATATCTTCTTTACGTCTAATACTGGTATATTTAATTCCTCATTGTAACACTTATGCAATCTATTTTTTATTTCTTCACATTTCAATGTAGGATTTATGCTTTTTGCCAATGCAATTATTCCTGTAACATATGCTACTGAAATAGACACACCTTCGGAATAAGTATATGTATCCTCCGGCATTAAACAATATACTTTCTCCGCCGGAGCATATATATCAATTTTTTCTCCATATCCAGAAAACTCATATATTTTACCATTTATCCCCAAACCTCCTACACATATAACATTGGGTAACTCAAAACAACCTGGATACACATGTTGTACATCTACATTAGAACTATTTTTCCCACCTGAGCAAACAAAAATTACATCTGAACATTCTTTCATTATTGTATATAATTTTTCACTATATACTTCCATATCCCAACTACAATTAAAAAGACGAATTCCCTTATTATATCCATATTTAATTGCATTAACCACATCATCAACTTGATTATTAGAAATTTCTTGATCGTTATGATATATTACACTTTGTAAATCAGAAGATGTAATATCTATACCACTATCTATAATTCCCACAATAATGGTTTCATTTCCATATGTTTCCTTCCAAACATCTTCTATATGTATTTTATTTTTCCAATATTCAGTCTGTTCGCATCCTGCAGTCTGTATAAATAATGAAGCAAAAATTATATTTGCATCCTTTCGCTGGTGTTCCATCTGCTAATGCTTGTTTACTTCCTTTTGATGTTTTAGCCCATTTAAACGATGGTAGTGTTCCTAGCATATTATAATACGTTATGCTTTTTGAATTTGTACTATAGTCAAAACCTCCACTCCATGCAACACCAATTGTGTCTGTATAACTCCAAGGATAATAACACTTTAGCCAATTAAATGATTCTGTAACTTTATATTTAGAATTTTTTCGCTTTCCATCTTTATATGTTGATTGATTTAATACTGTTTGTGAAAAACTTAGTTTTGAAGTAGCAATTGATGAGATCGATTTAATTTTTTAAACTGTCAAAACAAAATTATACTCTTTTCCCTGTATTTCTTCAATAAACACCTTTTTCATCTTATACATTATCTTTCTTATCTCATACAGATATATATCAGATATCCTGCATAACATGCAAGCAGCACCACACCTTCTTTTTTCTCTATATGAAGCCTGCTCCATGCAAACACCCATACAAGAATGCTTACCAGCACCAGAAGTATACTGTCCACCACATTTTCCATAATAAATGCTACCGGACTTATCGTTGCTGTCACTCCAAGGATAAATAGAATATTAAAAATATTCGATCCGATCACATTTCCAAATGCCATATCAACTTCATTTTTTCTTGCAGCTACCACAGAGGTGACGAATTCCGGCAGGCTGGTTCCCATTGCAACGATCGTAAGTCCAATCAGATTCTGGCTTAACCCGGCTTTTACGGCAATCGCTGACGCACCATCTACAACAAAATCCCCGCCAAATTTAATAGCCACTGCACCACCCACAATATATAATGCACATTTCCATGCAGGATAAATTTTATATTCACCGGAAGGATCTTCTGCTTCTGCCGATGCCGCATGCGCTTTTAATGCTGACCGTACCATCCATACTAAAAATCCAATAAAAAGAAGTAACAATATCACACCATCTGTTCTTCCTATCTCCATGCCGGAAATTCCCAGAACAAACAAAAGCACCGCGCACAGAACAGAAACTGGTATTTCTTTTTTTAATGTATCTTTCTGTACGATCAACGGTGCAAATAATGCACATGCCCCGCATACAAACATTAAATTAAAAAGGTTAGAACCTATCACATTGCTGACTGCCAATGCATTGTTACCGGCAACGGAAGCTGTTACACTGACAGCAAGTTCCGGCAGGCTCGTCCCCATTGCAACGATCGTGAGTCCGACAATCATAGACGGAATCCGCAGCGCCCTTGCAACGGAAGAACTTCCCTCAACAAAAAAATCTGCACCTTTGATCAATAAAACAAATCCCACCATCAATAAAGCTATTGACTGCATCATCGCCACCATACACATTTCCTCCTTCGTTTTTCCTGTTATTTATATCCTGTTATTTATAAAATTCCCAGATGTGTCAAAAGGATTCTGACACCGAGCAATACTAAGATCAGTCCGCCGGCAAACTCTGCTTTCTTTTCGTACTTGTTTCCAAAAAAATTTCCAACATAAACCCCGCCAATCGAGATACAAAAGGTGGTGATTCCAATGATCGTGATTGCCTCCACGATCGGATAGTCCAGAAATGCAAATGTGATCCCGACTGCAAGTGCATCAATACTTGTCGCAACTGCAAGCACAAACATCTCTTTGAGATCGAGTGGCGCATCCAGTTCTTTTACCTCATCCTCTTCCTGATCCGGTTTTATGGATTCGATGATCATTTTACCACCGATCACTCCAAGAAGTATAAATGCGATCCAATGGTCAATGCTTGTGATATATTTTTCAAACTGACTTCCCAAAAGCCATCCAATAAGAGGCATCAATGCCTGAAAACCTCCAAAAAATAATCCGATCACAAGTGCCTGTTTCTTGTTGACCTTACGCATCCCAAGTCCTTTGCAGATCGATACTGCAAATGCATCCATGGACAGCCCGACGCCCATCAGGAACAATTCAATAAAAATAGCCATCTTTTTTTACCCGCTTTCTTTTTGTATCAGACATTTTCCGTGATGTTTCCTCAGTTATTTTGTACTGTATGCGTCATTCCTGCAATGATTTCCAATTTCTGACATACTTTAAATGATAATATTTCTCAAATAAATATGACAAAAAAAGAGACTCCACGTATATTCCTGTACCGGATATCCTCGCAGATATCCCTACAAAAATATACATGAGTCTCATTCTTTAAGATTTGCCAGGTTCTTTTCGTGTGTGCCCACCAAAAGAAACCGGTATGTTGACAAACCACGCGATCACGCGAACTACTCCCTCACGGTTTCACAGACTGCTTTCCTTCAAAACAGCCTGTGCTCATCATAAGTTTTTCACTTATGCCAAACGCTGTTTTCACATCATATCTTATACACCATGATTTGTCAATCAATGTTTTAATAAAAATACATTACCTTATGCAGCCCATACTTTTTTAATCAGCCAAGCAATTCAAGAATCTCTTCTTTTGTGAAGCTTGCAGAATCCATTCCTTCGCCCTCGAGCACCTGCTCGGCAAGTTTCTTTTTCCGCTCCTGGATATCGATGATCTTCTCCTCGATCGTTCCCTCTGCCACAAGTTTGTATACCGTCACGACATGCTTCTGCCCGATGCGGTGCGCACGGTCTGTCGCCTGGTTCTGCACGGCAACATTCCACCACGGATCGTAGTGGATGACGATGTCCGCGGAGGTAAGGTTTAATCCGGTTCCACCCGCCTTTAAGCTGATACAGAATACCGGAACATCATCGTTATTAAAACTTTCCACCATCTGCATACGTTTTTCCTTATTTACAGAACCGGTCAGAAGATAGTAGTCGATTCCTTCTTTTTTCAGGCGCTCTGTCAGACGGTCTAACATGGATGTAAACTGCGAGAACAGAAGGATCTTGTGTCCTGCTCCGACTGCGTTTACGATCAATTCCATACACATGTCGGTCTTTGCGGATTCTCCATGGTAATCTTCCAGTAAAAGTCCCGGATCACAGCAGAGCTGACGCAGTTTGGTAAGTTCGGAAAGGATCTGCATCCTGCCTTTATGGAACTCTTTCTCATTCTGCTGGCTAAGCATTTCCTTCATCCTGGTCGCATAAGCATCATATAACTGCATCTGTTCGCCATCGAGTCTTGCGAATACATTTTCTTCGATCTTCTCCGGAAGGTCTTTTAACACATCCCCTTTCAGACGTCTTAAAATAAACGGACGGATCATGCGCTGTAAACGCTCCATCTTGTTTGCATCCTGATTCACAGCGATCGGGAGTTCGATCTCCTCCCGGAACTTCTGATAGGTATACAAAAATCCCGGCATCAGATAATCAAAAATACTCCAGAGCTCACTGAGTCTGTTTTCGATCGGTGTTCCGGTCAATGCCAGCTTGAATGCCGCAGTGATCTTTTTGACACCTTTTGCCGCCTGTGTGGACGGGTTCTTGATATACTGTGCCTCATCGATGACCTGAATCGCAAATACAAACTTCTGGTACACTTCGGCATCACGTTTTAACAGATCATACGAAGTGATAAGGATTTCTCCCTCTTTGCTGTGACGGATGATCGACGCACGATCCGGTACACTTCCGGCAACAATGACTGTTTTTAACTGTGGTGCAAAGCGTGTGATCTCTTTCTGCCAGTTGTAGACCAGAGATGCCGGACACACGATCAGGGAACGGCGCAGTTCCTTTTCCCCAGCCTGCATTTCTTCCTGTTCTGCCGTTAAAAGGCTGATGACCTGAAGCGTCTTTCCAAGTCCCATATCATCGGCTAAAATACCGCCGAATCCGTTCTCACGCAGTGTCTTTAACCACAGGAACCCATTCTTCTGATAACTTCTCATGATAGAATTCAGCGCTTCCGGAACTTCATAGTCACTGTCCTCGATCGTCTTCATGTTGCGGACCATGCCCTTGAACTCTTTATTTTTCTCGATTGAGAGAAGCTGATTGTTCTTTAATGCCGCGTCCAGATACATTGCGCGGTATTTTGGTACGATTACAGTACCTTTTTTGAGGTTTGTCTCCGTCAGGCGCAGATCCTCGCTGACTTCCGCCAACGTACTTAAACCGTCCTCCTCAATATTTAAAAAGTCACCGTTTTTCAAACGGATATACTTCTTTTTCCTGTCATATTTTGAGAGCAGATAGGCAAGTTCCTCCCGTGACATTTCATCGGAATGGATCTTTAACTCCAGAAGATCACTTTTTAACGAGATACCCACGGAAACGGCCGGGGAAGATACCACCTTTAAATTGCGGAAATTTTCCGTCGTATAAATGGTCATAAATTCGCCCAGTCTTCTCAATCCGCCTGAGACAAGCTGATAAAGCATTTCCTCATTGTTCTTCAGTACAAAGACTGTCTGGGACAGCGCATATTCATTGAAATACGGTTCCACAAGATTTTTGATGCGGAGTTCCTCTGCGAGATCGCGCACTTCACCCGGTGCGATCTTCTCGAGGACATTATATTTATCATCCCCGTAAACTGCCATCAGTTTTGCACCTACCGTATTCATATCCTGTCTGTCTAAATAAAGTTCAAACTCAGGTTTCGGCGGCACATAAAGGCTCTCATCAAATCCTGCCTCTTTTTCCACTTTAAAATATTTTTTCAGTAATGGAAGCAGGTCGCGGCAGAACATGGCAAGCTCATCTGCAGCGATATAAGTCTGTCCTCCGGTCTGGCGGTGCAGAAATTCAAAAAATTCTCCGACCGTTTCTTTCATTCCTGCCGGACTGCGGTAGATCATATCCGCGTCATAGAAATAAAAATATTTTTCACCGATGATCACAGAATCATCTTCCAGCATCAGAAAAATACCGGAACCGCCCTGACGGATAATCAGCTTCGGACGCTTTTCTTCCGGTGAAAATGTATAGGTATCCTCCGGTAAAAATCCTACCTCCGCCTCAAACGGCATATCCCCGACTGACTCAAAAAAGCGGTCAATTCCCACACTGTCTAACTCCATCGTGCGTTCATAACTGCCTGTATACGCATAATATGCATGGAACTGGCTCTGACGTCTTTTATCCATCTCCTGCTGTTCCATAAATGCAATCATACGTTTTGCAGATTCCGTAAATGCATCCAGATGATGATAAAACTCCAGTTTTTTACCGTAACGGACTTTTTCATTGATTTTAATCGAGTGTAAAAATGCAGAAATATTTTTGAGTACATATTTCTGCTCCATTCCAATCTTAAATTCCACCGTGGCATAACTGTATTCCATCTTGAAATAAGGCTCTAACTCCACCTTGCCGTAAATATTTTCCGGTAAAAGATAGGTGGAACCTGCACGCATGGAATAACGGTTTAACAGATTTTTTAATGAAGTATCCGTTTTTAACTCTTTTTCCGTGCGGATGTTCTTCTGCTCTGTCTTCTCGCTTACTCCAAGTTTTGCATTTAAGATATCTTTCGCCTGTCTGCGGTTCACATAGGCAAGCGCAACGGCTACACAATGTTTGCAGATGCCCTCATAGTTACAAAACGCCTCACAGTTGCAGCGGCTCTCTGAAACTTCCGCATATTCTTCATCTATCACAAGCCGGACATCGTAGTGATCCTCGACTGTTCCTTTTACTCTTCCAATTAATTCTGCCTTTGGAACGCCATCTTCCGTGTATACGTCATAGGAAAATTCCTGCACGAGTCCCCGCTCATACAATTCCTTTCCCCGGCGGTATGCTGCCGGATATGCTTCCTGCTTAATGTCTGATATGGAAAACATGATTGCTGTGCTCCTCAATAGTATATTTTTTGCATCTTTCTATTGTAACATAAATTTGAGGATTCGGTTAGACTTTTTTCACTAAAATACAATCTTGATCTCCGTACCCACACCGACCTCACTCGTTAATGTCATCTGTGCATCATGCTGTGCGACAATATGTTTTACAATGGCAAGCCCCAGACCTGTGCCGCCGGTGGATTTTGACCGGCTCTTATCGACACGGTAGAAACGCTCAAAGACGCGTTCCTGCTGTTCTTTCGGGATTCCGATACCGGTATCTTTTACGATCAGGACCGGTCTGGTATTTTCGATCGTAGTCACGATCGTGACACTGCCGCCTTTTTTATTATAACGGACCGCATTACTGCAAAGGTTAAAAAGCAGTTCCTCAAGCAGCGTCTTGTTTCCGCTCATTGGAACAGACGCCCCCTCTAAGTGCAGCGTCACCTCATTTTTATCTGCCTGCATCTGCATGGAATGAATGCACTGCTCCCCAAGGTCATGCAGATCTACCGTCTCAAATTCAAGTTTCAGATCACTGTCATCCAGTTCCGACAGTTTTATGATGTCGTTGATCAATGCCTGCAGACGCTCTGCACTCTTATGGATCTCATTTGCAAAATGCGCGGTATCCTCCCCGCCCGTCATTCCGCTTGCGATCAGTTCCGCATATCCGGAGATCGCAGTCAACGGCGTCTTTAATTCATGGGAAACGTTGGCTGTAAACTCCTGACGCATCTGCGCATGATTTAAAATATCCATATGCTGTTTTTTGATCATGGAAATAAACGGGCGCATTTCCTCGTAAACTTCCGTCTCATCCACCAGGATAATATTATCTGCCATTTTCCCGATCGGTGCCATGAGTCTCCGTGTCAGACGGTAAGAATAAAATACACACATCAGAAATACCATCAGGCCGACCGCTAAGATCAGCCCTGACATCGTAGACACCAGATGATAAATACTTCCGCTCTCTTTCGCAACACGCACAACGCTCCCATCTTCTTTTCTAAGTGCATAATAAAAGGTATGCTTTGACGACGTAGCTGAGACACGGATTGATTTTCCCTCGCCATTTTTTATGGCATCCGCAATTTCCGGGCGTTCCTTATGGTTCTCCATGGAAGAAGCATCTTCCATACTGTCATACAGGACCGTGCCATCCGTATCCACGCAGGTGATGCGCAGCCCGTCATTTTCCAAAGAATACGTGATATCCTTCGAAAGTTCATTCGGACTGATCACCGAGACAACATGTGCACTTGCCTTTAAATCATCAAATATCTGTTCCTCCAGAATCTGATAAAAAAGAAACATAGAACAAACGGCAGTCACCACAATGGCGATTGCCGCAATCAACATAAAACCGGTATTAATTCTTTTTTTCATTCGATCATGTACCCCACATTCCGCACGGTCTTGATGCAGCTTCCTGCTGCTCCAAGTTTCTGCCGCAGTGTTTTGATATGCATATCAACGGTACGGCTCTCTCCTTCGTACTCAAATCCCCATACCTGATCCATAATCTTGTCTCTTGATAAAACAATTCCCTGATTGAGCATCAGGTACTTTAACAATTCAAATTCTTTAAATGTCAGCTCACACAGCTGCCCTGCAACCGTAACGGCATGTTTGTCCATATCCATAAGGATATCTTCATGTATCAGCTGTGAATCTTCATTCATGCGGCTTGTTCTTCGAAGCAGTGCTTTCACACGGGAGATCAGCTCCATGACTCCAAACGGCTTTGTGATATAATCATCTGCTCCAAGATCAAGTCCCTTTACCTTATCAAGCTCACTTGTCTTTGCCGTTACCATAATGACCGGGACATCCGCGGTCGCCTTGTCTGCCCGGATCCTTGTTAAAATATCCAGTCCGTCTTCCCCCGGAAGCATGATATCTAAAAGGATCAGGGATGGGATATTTTTTTCCAGACGCTTAAAAAATGATGCACTGCCCTCAAATTCTTCCACTTCATAACCGCTGTTTTTGAGCGCATAACGTTCAATTTCACGAATATTAATATCGTCTTCCACTATATAGATCGTTGCCATATTTTTCCTCAATCCCCATTTTTGCGCCCTTAAATCTGATATATCTTCTCGAACTCGTTTAACTGTTTTGTAAACTCTGCACTCTCCTCTGCATCCAGCTGCTCGGTAAAACTGTGTTCCTCTAACTGGGTATCCTCTAACTGCATCATATATACCGCGATATTCGAACAATGATCTGCAACACGCTCATAGTTCATTGCAAGATCTGACAATACAAGACCAAGCTCAATGGTACATTTCCCTTTTCTAAGACGCTTCATATGGTTTTTCTTTACTGTCTTGTTTAACTCATCAATGACTTCTTCTAACGGTTCTACCGTACGCGCAAGTGCCTCATCACCCTCCACAAATGCGTTCGTGGTACGCTCTAAGATATCACGGAGTGCTGTGCTGTATACCTTCATTTCTTCTTTTGCTTTCTTAGAAAATACGGCTCCCTCTTTTACCATCTGCTGTGCATTTTCCACTACGTTGATGGAATGGTCGGAAATACGCTCAAAATCTGTCAGGCAGTGAAGCAGTGATGTTACCTTCAGACTGTCTTTGTAAGATAAATTCTGGCTGCTTAACTTTGTTAAGTATGCGCTGAGTTTATCATCATAGGTATCTACGATATTTTCTTTTGCAATGACATCCCCGACCTTTTCTTCGGAGTATTCATCGAGTACGGTCATAGCCTCTAAAAATCCTTCATGTGTGATCTTCGCCATCTGGTTGGCAAGAGAATGGCACTGCTCAATCGCAAATGCAGGGCTGCTTAAGAAGCGGTCGTCTAAGATCACAAATACATCCTCTTTCTGATTCTGCTCCTCTGCAGTTTTCGGGATCGTCAAGTAAGCCAGCTTCTCTAATCCCTTTGTAAACGGCAGTAAAACAAGAGTCGCAAACACATTAAATATGGTATGGATCATTGCGATTCCCGCTGCTCCAACGACCTCATTGGTAAATTCAAATCCGATCAGCGCATTGCCTGTATAAAACAATACCAAAAACAAAATCGTACCGATTACATTGAAATAAAGATGTACAAATGCCGTTCTCTTTGCACCTCTGTTTGCCCCGATTGCTGAAATCATTGCCGTCACACAGGTACCGATATTCTGTCCCATGATGATTGGGATCACAGAGCCATAGGTAAATGCTCCTGTTACAGACAGTGCCTGTAAAATTCCGACCGATGCAGAGGAACTCTGTATGATCGCAGTAAGTACAGCTCCTGCCAATACACCAAGGAACGGATTGTGGAACATCGTTAAGATATTCGTAAATTCCGGCACATCTGCAAGCGGTTCTACCGCCCCGCTCATGCTCTCCATACCGTACATCAATACTGCAAATCCAAGTAAGATCTCACCGATATCTTTTTTCTTGTCGCTCTTTTTCGACATACAAAGTATGATACCGATCATTGCAAGGATCGGTGAGAAGGAGGATGGTTTTAACATCTGGATAAAAAAGTTATCCCCCTGCAGTCCACTTAAGCTCAAAAGCCATGACGTTACCGTTGTTCCGATATTTGCACCCATAATGATGCCGACTGCCTGTGACAGCTTCATAATACCGGAGTTCACAAAACCAACCACCATAACCGTCGTCGCCGATGACGACTGGATCACTGCGGTTACACCTGCACCAAGCAACACTGCCTTGATCGGGTTTGATGTCAGAGTCTCTAAGATCTTCTCTAATTTACCTCCTGACATCTTCTCCAGTCCGGCACCCATTACATTCATTCCGTACAGGAACAGTGCCAATCCGCCAATGAGGGTCAGTACTCCAAAAATATCCATCTCAATCTCCTTTTGTATGCCGCTTTTCTTATTCTTTACGTTTTTTTGACATATAATTTATTTATACAGCATTTTTCGTCATTTTGCAATTAGCATAAAAAGGAGTATGTAAATTCGCCGTCAACTTTATGTAAAATCTATGTAAAATCTCAAAGAAACCATTTATTTTTGTCTATTTTTAATTTTCATGCTGTCCGGTAATGGAATAGATCACCCACTCCGCAATATTGGTCGCATGGTCTCCGATACGCTCAAAATATTTTGCAACCATCAGCATATCCGTTGCCTGCTCCCCATTTTTTACATTCTCATTGATCTTTTTGATGAGCTGCTGTTTGAACTGGTTGAACAGATCATCCACCACATCATCTTCTTTGATGACCCAGTGTGCCATATCCATGTCTTTCTGCACGAATGCATCCACACTCTTGATGACCATGTCAGTTGTTTCTTTTGCCATTTCCTTGATCAGGTCAAGATTGATCGGATCCCCGGTTTCATAAGCGGCGTCCGCCATCAGTATCGTCATTTCCGAAATATCGGATGCATGATCCCCGATACGCTCCATATCCGTGATCATTTTCAGTGCTGCTGAGATCAGGCGGAGATCTTTTGCCACCGGCTGCTGCTGCAATAATAATTTCATGCAGAGGCTTTCAATATCGCGCTCCTGATGGTCGATCTCCTCATCAAAGCTGATCGCTTTCTGCGCTTTCTCCACATCCTGTCTGACCAGTGCCGAACATGCCATCTCGATCGCCTGCTCGATCAGGCTTCCCATCTCAATCAATTCATCGTTCAATACCTGAAGCTGTCTGTCAAATCTGTTTCTCATGATTTTCCACTTCCCTCTTTCTTTTCCTGTTATAGATTGCTCTACATTTCTACACTTTTTTCTGTATGTCATGGCTGACCCAGCCCGCAGTATCATCCAAAACGTCCGGTGATGTAATCCTCTGTCCGCTTATCCTGCGGCACGGAGAATAACCGCTCTGTCTCACCCGACTCGATCACTTCCCCTAACAGGAAAAATACGGTCTTATCCGAGACACGGACTGCCTGCTGCATGTTATGTGTTACCATAATAATCGTGTACTGTTTTTTCAGTTCAATGACAAGATCCTCGATCTTTGATGTTGAGATCGGGTCAAGTGCTGAGGTCGGCTCATCCATTAAGATGACTTCCGGGTTAACAGCAAGTGCCCTTGCGATACAAAGTCTCTGCTGCTGTCCACCGGACATGCCGAGCGCACTTTTTTTCAGACGATCCTTTACCTCATCCCAGATCGCCGCATCCCGCAGGGATTTCTCCACGATCTCATCCAACTTTGCCTTGGAGCGGATACCGTGTGTTCTTGGTCCATATGCGATATTGTCATAGATACTCATTGGAAACGGATTCGGTTTCTGGAATACCATTCCGACACGTTTTCTTAAAATGTTGACATCCATGCCGTTGTAAATATCCTCTCCATCCAAAAGAACACTGCCGGTGATCTTACATCCCTCGACCAGATCGTTCATTCTGTTTAAACTCTTCAAAAAGGTGGATTTTCCGCAGCCGCTCGGTCCGATAAATGCTGTAATCTCGTTCGATGCGATCGACATATTGATATTTTTTAGTGCATGAAAATCACCATAATATAAATCCAGGTTTGAAATTTTAAATTTTTCTGCCATTTTTTTTCTCCATTCTACTGTTTCGGCGCTTCAAATTTTTTTGCGATCAGGGAGGATACCCCGTTGATGATCAGTACCACGATAAGAAGTACAACCGCCGTCGCATATGCCTCATTGGTATGCATACCCTCACGCGATAACGAATACATGTGGATCGCTAAGGTACGGCCGGAATCAAAAAATCCTGCAAGGTTTGCAACTGTACCTGATGTATAAATGAGTGCCGCCGTCTCTCCGACGATTCGCCCGATCGCTAAGATAATGCCGGATAAAATACCCGGGATCGCACTCGGAAGCACAATTTTAAATATGGTACGCAGTTTTCCTGCGCCGAGTCCGAAACTCCCCTCACGGAATGAATCCGGTACGCAAAGAAGTGCTTCCTCCGTCGTTCTCATGATGACCGGGAGTACCATGATTGCAAGCGTCGCTGCACCTGCCATCATTGAGTAGCCCCATTTTAATGCTGTCACGAAAAACAACATACCAAAGAGTCCATAAATAATAGAAGGAATACCGGAAAGTGTCTCCGCCGTCACACGGATGATCCCGACTAACTTGTTTCCCTTTTTTGCGTATTCCACGAGGTAGATCGCTGCGCCCACACCAAACGGTACGGATAACAAAAGCGCCAGCACCGTCATAAACAGTGTGTTGATCATCGCCGGGAGCATCGACACATTATCCGAATTATAAGTCCATGCAAACAGCGATGTTTTTAAATACGGGATACCGCGGATTAAAATATAACCCACCAGAAATACCAGGACACCCACAGTCAGCACTGCTGCGACAAGCACTAAAAGCAGCAATAAGAATGAGCCCGGATGTTTCGTATATGATTTGATCTTATCTTTGAAAGACTGCTGATTGATCGCAGCAATCTCAGTTTCCATATGTTTTTCCATCTTAATCTCCCCTTTCTAATTGTCCTTTGTGCGTCTTTTTAAAATAGAGAAAGAGACATTGATGATGAGGATAAACACAAACAGTACCACACCGGTTGCGATCAGTGCTTCTCTGTGAAGATCCGTTGCGTATCCCATTTCCATTACAATATTTGCCGTTAAGGTACGGACACCTTTAAAAATACTCGATGGAACCCGCGCCTGGTTTCCGGCTACCATCATAACTGCCATCGTCTCACCGATTGCACGTCCGACACCGAGCACGACTGCTGCCATGATACCGGATTTTGCTGCCGGAACGATCACGGTAAAAACACTTCTCTCATGGGTTGCTCCAAGTGCAAGTGCCCCCTCGTAATAGCTGTTTTCCACCGCACGGATCGCAGACTCTGACACACCGATAATGGTCGGCAGGATCATGATTCCAAGCAGGATCGAAGCGGTTAAGATACTGTTTCCATTTCCTTTAAAATGTTCTCTGATAAACGGCACCAATACGACCAGACCGAAAAATCCATATACAATAGAAGGGATGCCTGCTAAGAGATCCACGATCGGTTTTAAAATGCGGTACAGTTTTTCCGGACAGAAGCGGGCCATAAAGATTGACATCAGTATTCCCACCGGGACTCCGATTAAAAGTGCTCCTCCGGTTACATAAATACTTCCTAAGATCATCGGAAAGATTCCGAATATATTATTGGTCGGTTTCCATACTTTTCCCGACAAAAACTGCCATACACCGATTTTCTGCATTGCCGGAAATCCGTTTGCAAACAAGAACACACAGATTAAGGCTACCGCGATAATGGATATGACTGCCGTAAAGAGGAAAACGCCTTCCATTACTTTTTCTTTGATATGATTCATTATTTTTCTCCAGACTGATAAAAAGTTGTGTACGTTATTTATGTAAAGACCGGCAGAGTAACTGTCTCTCCCGGTCTTTACCTGATGTTTTATAATAAGGAATTCTATGAAATATGTTGTTTGTATCTGTCTGTATTACTCTGTAACGCCATCCCAGGATATGATTTCGCCTGTGTAGATGCCTTTGACTGTATCTTTGGAAAGATCTGCAGTCGGGTTGTCGTTGTTTACGATGACTGCGATACCATCCATTGCGATCACGGCTGCTGTTAAGCCGCCCTCCGTCTCAGAATCTTTTAATTCACGGGAAGCCATACCGATATCACAGGTTCCATCCATAGCTGCTGTCATACCTGTGGTGGAATCGCTTTCCTGGATCTCGATCTCTGCACCGCTGTTGACTGCGACATATGCCTCTTTTAATTTTTCCATAACAGGTGTTACGGAAGAAGATCCTGCTACAACAACTTTTCCGCTTGCGCCGTTTGACTCGAATGCTGCTGCACCGTCATCTACCGGGATGTATTTATTATCAGAAATAACTGCCTGTCCGTCTGCACTCATGATAAAGTTGATAAAATCCTGTGCCACATCGCTTGGTGTTCCTTTGGTTGCAATATTAAATGGTCTTGCGATCGTGTAATCTCCGCTCTTGATATTATCTACGGTAGCTTCTGCTCCATCGATGGAAACTGCTTTTACACTGTCGTTTAGGGAACCAAGTGATACATATCCGATGGAGTATTCATCACCTGAAACTGTTGTTAACATAACGTCGGTACTGTTTGTGATGATTGCTTCATCGGTTGTATTATCAATTTTCTCACCGGCATCATTTTTCTCTTCCACACCGAACAGCTCGATGAATGCTCCTCTTGTACCGGAACCATCCTCACGGGATACAACGTTGATGTACTCGCTGTTGTCAAAATCTCCGGTTGCTGCTGATGCTGAATTTGCAGCTGTCGTATCTGGTGTAACATCTGCTGACTGATCTGCTGAACTGTCCGCTGCATCTGCACTTGCATCTGTATTTGTATCTGCTCCGGCATTTGCACTTGCATTTCCACTGTTACCACAGCCTGCGATCATGCTGGCTGCCATCATACCTGTTAATAACATACACATTACTTTCTTTTTCATTTTCTTAATCCTCTCTTTTTTCAATTTGCAGGGCGTCCATCCTGCTGTTTTCTTTTCATTTCCTTTTGACAGTTTTTACTTTACGGCACTTATGTAAAATACATGAGAGAGGTTTGGTAAAATGTATGTAAAATAATGGTAAACGTTTCGCTTACTTTTTCTCGATCTGTCTGCGCAATTCCAACATCTGATTGTCTACTTTTGCGATCACATCGGAATAATCTTTGGTTGCACGCTCCACATTTTCAATCTGTCCGGCATTTTTCTTATAACACATCTGATTATCAAGCTCTGCCCAATAGTCCATGGCAAAAGAACGGATCTGTATCTCCACCCTTATTTCCTTTGTCTTTTCCAGATAAGTGACCGGAACACCCACGATCAGATGGATACTCTGGTAACCGCTCTTTTTGGGATTTTTCACATAATCCTTTTCTTTGAGCAGCGTGATGTCCTTCTGCTTTTTTACATAATCTGCCACACGGTAAATATCATCACAAAAAAAACAGACGACGCGGATCCCGGCAATATCGTTTAAAGTATCTACCGCAGCCTGAAACGTTACTTCCCTGCCCTTTCGCATCAGCTTTTTGGCAATACTGTCCGTCTGTTTGATCCGTCCCGTCATAGTACGAATAACCTGACGGTCAAATTGCTCCGTCAGGTCCGCATTGATCATTTTTAATTTTGCCTGCACCACATCCATCGCATATGCGTAAGAAAGTCTTACCATAGGTGCTTCGATCTGTTCTTTTAATTGTTTTTCCATGAGCAAGGTATCTGCTCCCGCTAAAGTCTCTTTTATTCCTATGCGTTTTTTCTGATTTTTAGAATCTTTCTTCGGCAAAATCCATATCTCCTGGTTCGTAATCATCCTCATATCCATATCCATAGTCATAGTCATCATAATCATTTTCCGTTTCCGCTTCGAACTCATCCCTGGTTCTGCTTACCGCCAAAGACCGCTTTTCCCTTCTCTGCATTGTCTGTGACTGGATCTTAAAAATAACAAACCCGATCACAAACATTGACGCGATCACGATAACACCCGCTTTTGAAGTGTGGTCATTCCCTGCTATAAAGATCAAAACCGGAATTTTAATCCGCTCCAGATTCTTTTTCCTCATCAGCGTTTCCTCTAACGTGGGTATCTGTGCATGTTCATACTCCGGATGTGTACGGTTAAAATTATGTTTGATCAGCTTCGCGTAGGTATAATCTTTTACCCAGCCGCTTCCATCACTCACTCGGTCGATCGTTTCATCGTGGATGACAACAAGTTCTCCGTCTTTTGTGAGCTGCACATCCACTTCAATTCCATCTGCGCCAAGCTCTACCGCTTTCTCAAAAGCTGCCATTGTATTTTCCGGTGCATAACCGCTTGCACCGCGGTGTCCCCACACGAGTGTTCTTTCCATCTCTGCTCCATTCCTGCCGGTTTCTTCCATCTGCGCACTAAATCCGCCTGCCCGGCATCGATTCTTTTATTTCTCCCATCTTTACCCTATATCCTAAGCGGATATTGTAAAATGGGTGTGGGGGGTTATGTAAAAAATGGGTAAAAAAATACAGAACCACGTTTTTGTGATTCTGTAATATACCTTATAATGTTGTTGGCACAAATAGTGCGTTCAGGTTTATTGATTGACAAATTGCGCAAAGCCGTGCCTGTTTTGTTCCGTTGTCCGAAAATAAGAAAAGCTAAGCCTGCCTGTTTTACTTTTTCTCGGAGTGACGTGAACGGCGTTCAACGAGCCATCCTTGGCTCGAGAAGCCTTGTTCTGCCATCCGTGGCAGAACATCACTGTGGATAGACAGGCAGACTAAGATTTTCTAATTTTCTCCCAAAGTCACAAAAGCATTCTCGGCTTTGCGCAATTTGTCAGCCGCCAGGTTGTGAAGCACTATTTGGTTTTAACATCATATATTTTGATGCCGGAATTCCTTTAATCCTTATGCGCCGCCTCATAAACGTTATAGCAGGCTGCCGCTCCGATCACAAGCACTGCGCCAATGACTGCCGTGCGCCCGATTGTCTCACCGCAGAAGATCGCAACTAAAATTGGATTTAAGATCGGCTCTAATGTAGAAGTTAAGGATGCCGTGACCGGCGAAACACGATCCAAGCCCCTCGATAAAAAGATGTAGGATAATCCAAACTGGATCACACCGAGAAGGATAATACAGATCCATGCCTTCGCAGAATGATCGGTCTCCTCCAAAAACGAAGGCAGTCCGATGCTAAGGCTGATCACATGGGATGCCAGCAATGACGATTCAAAATCAGCTCCCGGAAAACCTTTCATCATCATAACCAGCGCATAGGTAAATCCCGAAAATACCGCAAGCAGATTTCCCGCCATTCCCCCGGCGCTCAGGGAATCTAAAAAGAAGCATAAGATACCGGCAAACACGACCGCACATGCCACCACTGCCGCTTTTTTCGGTTTCTTCTTATATAATGCCCACATCAGCAGAATCACAAAGATTGGTTCTGTAAACTGAAGCACGATCGCATTTGCCGCCGTTGTCATCTTTGTTGCTGAAACAAACGTTAAAGCCATAGCCGTATTGCAGACGGCTCCAAACAACACCGTTTTGTTCCATACAAACTTTCGTTTTGTGATGACCATATATGATGCGATCAGCATAAATGAAAAAATGCTGCGGATTCCCTGGATCGTGATGGAACTCCACGGAATCGACTTTATCAGAACACCTCCAGTGCTGAAACATACTGCAGAGAGCAGCACATAGATGGTTCCCTTCATACTTTCTTTATCTAATTGTTTTTCCTGCATTTTATTCTCCCTCCCATTTTACCGCATTCCCAGCGCAAGCAGCACAAGTACCGCGAGAAAAATGATATTTGCCAGATGAAACCACAACAGATAATACCCCTTCGTGCGGTTATAATTATGCGCATATATTTTATAGGAGATCAGGCTCGCCATGGAGGCGATCAGTGTGCCAAGTCCCCCTAAATTTACACCAAGCAAAAGCTGCTTTAAATCACCCGAAAAACCGGACAATAACAGTGCCGCCGGAACATTGCTGATCACCTGGCTTGTGGCAATTCCCACCAGAAGTTCCCTTCCGTTAACCAGTGAATGCAGTACTTCCTGAAACGCCGGCAGCCGTCCGATATTTCCTGTAAAAATAAAGAAAGCGATAAACGTAAAGATCAGGCAGTAATCCACCTGCCCCAGTACTTTTCTATCTGATAAAAACACAGACACAGCCACCGCCGCAAGCAAAATATAATACGGCAGGATCCTTGCCACGACCAAAAGCGCCATAAGGAATAAAACCGCATACATGCCGGTCAGTTTTTTGTTCATTTCCTTTTTTTCTTCCGAAAAATGACAGTCTGTCAATCTGATTTTTCTTTTTCTTGCACTTAAAACGAAAATCGTCAGGGCAAGCAGCACACCGGAAACAACCGTATACGGAAGCATCAAGACAAGAAACTCCCCAGCATTCATTTCTGAGAGATTATATAAATATAAATTCTGCGGATTTCCAATCGGAGTCAGCATACTTCCAAGGTTCGCCGCTATGGTCTGAAGCACGATGACCGGCACCATAAGGCGCTCCTGCCCGCATTTTTGCAGCGTGAGAAGTGCAAACGGAACAAACGTCAAAAGCGCAACATCATTGGTAATGACCATGCTTGAAAAGAAACACAGAAAAACAAGAACAAATGCCAGCTGCGCCGTATTTTTCGTATGCGCAAGAAGCCGCCGCCCGATCCCATCAAAGATTCCATTATTCTGCACGCCCGCCATAATGATCATCAGCGAGAGCAGGATCCCAAGCACACGAAAATCAATATAATCGATATATGCCTGATCCGGATGCACAAAAAAAGCTGACATTACCGCTAAAATGGCTGCAACGACCAGCACCGTTTCTTTTTTAACAAATACTATCATTTTCTCTTTCATATGTATGACACCACCCATAAAACCTACCTGTCTATTCTAATCACTTTCCCCCCGGATGTAAACTAAAAAAATGCGCATGATTCGTCTGCTTCTGTACACACTATAAAATAACAGCTACATAGCAATTTACACTCACATTTGCTATGCAGAGTAAAACTTTTATAGAAAGAATGGAGCATATGATGTACACCCCAGTTACACTTCCGGTTACAAATGAATACGGTTATTTTGAAATACGGTTAGAGAGCATCGGCGGTCTCGGCGCAAATCTCTGCGGAAAAATGCTCGGCGAACTCGGTGCCTTATACCTTTCCTTAAACTCCTTAAATTTTTCCAGCTACGGATCTGAAAAACGAGGTTCACCGGTAAAATCCTATATCCGCTGGAGTCCCGCTTCCCATCCACTGCGCATCAACAGCCCGGTATTACAACCGCATGTACTTGGCATTTTTCACGAAGGGCTGATCGGGACTTACCCAGTATTAGACGGGATTTCCGCCGACACAAAAATTGTTTTAAATACACCTTTATCCTGTGATGAAGCGGCAGAAAAATACAATATTTCCACTGGAACGCTGTATTGTCTGGACGCACTCTCCATCGCCATGGAATCCAGATCCCGCATTAACATGGTTATGCTCGGTGCGATTGCCAGAGCGTGTCCTTTTATCCCGATGGATTCCATTGAAACACTCTGCAAAAATACTATTGGGAAAAAATATCCGGCACTGATCGGGGCAAATCTGCAGGGTTTAAAAATGGGGTATGAAAAAACAGCTGAAAAAAAGATTCCTGACAGAACTGCTTCCCCTTCTCTCGCAAAAGAAACTTATATCTGGGGCTACAAAAACGCCCCGATCGGCGGGATCAATACACGCCCCGGCAGCACGGTATCAAATGACCTCTCCCCCTCCCGCGAAGGTTATATTCCCCTCTTTTTGCAGGATCGGTGCATCAACTGCGGACTCTGTGATTCTACCTGTCCGGATATGGTATTTCAGTTTGCACCAGGAACTTATAAGGGGAAAGAGGCAATGGTCAACCAGGGACTTGATTACAGACACTGCAAAGGCTGTCTCCGCTGCGTGGATGTCTGTCCGACTCACGCTCTGGTAAAAGCAGAAGAAAAAGATTACCCGGACAAGCCGCATTCCATGCCGGATCAGGATCTGCTGCCAGACTCTGTCCGGTACCAGAAGACCGGCGCAAATTCCTGGATCACCAGTGATTCTTATCTTGATGAAAAACGTATTGACGGAGGTATCGTATAATGTCAGATCAGCAGCAATCAACAACACAGGCTTTTCCATCATCGGATCAGCAGCAATCATCAACACAGGCTTTCGTAAAGAAAACCGCTGCCCAGCGCAAACTTTACGAAAGTGGAAATGAGCTTGCCGCCTACGCTGCAAAGCAGATCAATTATCATATCATGGGATATTATCCGATCACCCCCTCCACACAGATTGCGGAAAATCTCGATCTTTCGGGTGCAAGAGGCGAGCACAACATCCGGCTGATCGCCGCCGAGGGAGAACACAGTGCCGCCGGTATCTGTTACGGTGCTTCGGCGGGCGGCGGACGCGTATTTAATGCCACCAGCGCCAACGGTCTGCTCTATGCCTTAGAGCAGTTTCCGGTTCAGTCCGGCACACGCATGCCGATGGTCATGAATGTCGCCTGCCGTACCGTCTCCGGCCCTCTGTGCATCAAAGGTGATCACAGCGATATCATGTATCTTTTAAATACCGGCTGGATCATTCTGTTTGCGGATGACCCGCAGATGGTCTACGACTTCAATCTGATTGCCTTAAAACTTGCCGAAAAAGTGAATCTCCCGGTTGTTGTTGCCTTTGACGGTTTCTTTACCAGCCATCAGAAACAAAAATGCATGGTCTTTTCTGAAGATGAAACCGTACAGCACTTTATCGGGAAAAAACTCTCCTGTGACAATCCCGAAATCTCCGCTTTTGCCGGAAATGACTCCACCGGGGAGAATCGTTTTTACAGTGTACTCGACCTGAATCACCCGGTCTCTGTCGGCTCCTATATGAATGAACCGGATATCATCAACAACAAATATCAGCTTTTTCTCGCCATGGAAGAAACACGAAAAAAACTTCCCATACTGTTTGATGAATTCGCCTCCCTCTCCGGAAGAATGCACACTTTTTGCCGCGGATATATGTGTGAAGATGCAGATATTATCCTTTTTCTGCTCGGTTCCTCTTTTCACACAGCCACAGTTGCAGCAGATACGCTGCGCAAAGAGGGCATCCGCGCTGGCGTCGTCACATTAAATGTGCTTCGTCCATTTCCATCTGACGAATTACGCCATCTCTGTATGCATGCAAAGACGATCGTTGCTGCAGACCGTCAGGACAGCTACGGCGCCGGCGGCGGAAATATGTCCTTAGAACTGCGCGCCGCCCTGCAGGATATCACGGATTCCACACACCCGATCCGGGTACTGACCCGCATTTACGGACTTGGCGGGAAGGATTTTTTTGTGGAGGATGCTGTTGCGCTGTTTCGTGAGGGACTTTCGCCTGATGCCAGGGCTTTTGATTACTATGGAATCACACCGGGTACGACAGAAAATTGCCCACAGCCACAGTATTATGCACCCCTCACCAAAGATCGCCAGTCGCCCGGTGTCACAACCTGCACTTTCGATCCTGCAACCGGAAAAATGCTTGTAAAAGGTGGATTGATCAAAGACGCCACCGCCATGCCCAAGCGGATCGCCCCGGGAATCGGAACCTGTCCCGGCTGCGGTATACCGGTCAACTTAAATCTGCTGTTAAAAGGGATCGAAGGAAATGTGGTCTTTCTGTTCCAGACCGGCTGCGGCATGGTGACAACCACTGCCTACCCAAAAACGGCATTCCGCATCCCATATATCCACAACCTGTTTCAAAATGGAGCTGCTACTTTAAGCGGTCTGGTGGAAGTATTTGAGGAACGGCAAAAACGCGGGGAATATCCCAAAGGCGAGATCACATTTATCATGGCAAGTGGTGACGGCGGCATGGATATCGGCATGGGTTCTGCACTCGGAACGGCACTGCGCGGACATCATCTGCTCTTATTTGAATATGACAACGGCGGATATATGAACACCGGTTACCAGCTTTCCTACTCTACCCCGATGGGTGCGAAAAGCTCCACCTCCCACCTCGGAAAAACACAGTACGGAAAGACCTTTTTCCACAAAGACATGCCCCAGATCATGGCCGCGGCCCACCTCCCCTATGTGGCAACCGTCGCCGAGTCGAACCCACATGATTTTATCAAAAAGGCTGCAAAAGCAGCTGCCTATGCAAGGGAATTCGGCACCGCCTATGTAAAAGCGCTCTCCGCCTGCCCGCTCAACTGGAATGACCGTCCGGACACAGAACGAAAAGTCATTGCTGCCGCCGTAGACTGCTGTTATTTTCCGCTCTATGAAATCGAACGCGGCATCACATCACTGAGCTATGATCCAAAAAAATCGCATAAAAAAATCCCCGTCACGGAATGGTTTTCCATGATGGGGCGCACGAAACATCTTGCCACCGAAGAATATAAATCGGTTGCAGACCAGATTCAGGCAGAAGTCGACAGACGCTATGAACGTCTGGCAGCATGTGCCGAACATCCGCTATTGTAATTTTTATGTCAACGATTTGACCACCGACACAATTCCTGCGATTACAAGCAGTATCAGTGCAATATAAACCAGTCCTGAAACAAATAATCCGATCAAAAACAACGGAAAGATAATGATCGTAAGTAAAACTTTTAAGATCCCCCAGGATGCCTTGAAAGCAAACAGGATCAATTTTCCAAATACGGCAAACATTAAAATAATAAACAATGCTGTTAACATAGTCTTTTCTCCTTATCATGCAGATTTTTCATACAGTGATTAATTCTATGTTAACAGTTGTCTGTCTAATGTCAAGTACCTGCTTTAACCTCTGCGAAACCATGCTTTCATCACATCAAAAATCTGAACCAGTTCCTCTTCCTCTATAATGTAAGGAACCATGGAATACATGTACTTTAAGAACGGACGGCAAAAGACTCCTCTCTCATATGCAAACTGCTGGAATCCTTCAAGGGCTGCTCCATCGTGCACTTCCACACAGGTACAGCCGCCCATAATACGCACTTCTTTGATCCTCGGATCCGTAAATCCGTCCATCTCACGGTGTGAGATTTCTTCGATGCGTTTGATCTTCCCCATATAATCTTCCCGCTCGAAAATTTCGATTCCTTTGAGTGCCACGGCACAGGCAAGTGCATTTCCCATAAAGGTCGGTCCGTGCATCAGTGCATGACGGTCATTATCGCTGTAAAATGCATCAAATACCTTGTGGTTTGCCACTGTCACCGCATGACCGATATAACCTCCGGTCAGTGCCTTTCCGAGCACTAAGATATCCGGCAGTACCAGATCAGCCACAAAACGGTTGCCGGTTCTTCCAAATCCCGTTGCAACCTCATCAAAGATCAAAAGTACATCATACGCATCACACAATTCGCGTGCGCGTTTCAGGAAAGAAATATCATACATCCGCATTCCGCCTGCGCCCTGCAGCAGCGGTTCCACGATAAAACAGTTCAATTCGTCATGATATTTCTCAAATGCCTCCTCCAGTGCCGCGATTTCGGTCGGTATATGGACCACACCCGTTTTTTCTTCAAATGCGAAATGATAATCCTCATCATCCCCCACTTCCATCGCCTTAAACGTATCCCCGTGGTAAGCATGCTCTAATGCAAGCACAAGCGGACGTTTTCTGCCCTGATTTGTATTGTACTGTAATGCCATCTTTAAGGAGACTTCCACCGCAACACTTCCGGAATCCGAGAAAAAGCAGTAATCCAAATCTCCCGGTAAATACTCCTGCAATTTATCCGAAAGCTTCTGCACCGGCTCATGTGTCAGTCCGCCAAGCATGACATGGCAGAAATGATCTGCCTGTTCTTTGATGGCAGCCGTCAGTTCCGGGTGTTTATAGCCATGGATCATGCACCACCAGGACGATACCGAATCGATCAGTTTCTGATCTTTCGTATAAAGATAAACACCCTCGGCATCTAAAATTTTATAAGGTTCCCGCATTGTTTTCATCTGTTCGTAAGGATACCAGATCATATTTTTACTCCTCTTTTATTCTGTTCTCAACTACTTAACAGTCTGCTGCCAGATAGCTGCAAAATTTCATACATATCAACTTTACTCATATAATCCCGCAAGTGCTTCCACATCCATCTTAAGCTCCGTGTCCCCGTCCTGGACCTTCGCAAGTGTCGGCAGTCCGGTCATATATTCGCACATAAAGATGTTATCGTCCTCCATCACATCCCCCGGATGATAATGGTTGAATATGATTCCCTTTAACGGCAAATGATGTGCCTTCATATACTCTGCCGTCAGCACAACACTGTTGATCGTACCAAGCCCGGCATCTGCGATCAGGATACTGGAAAGTCCAAGCTCCGACACCACATCTTCAAGCTGGATCTTTGCCTCATCAAAACAGATTGGGCACAAAATACCGCCGCTGCCCTCCACGGTCACATAATCATATTTATCACATACTGCCCGGTAGCCATCTCTGACCACAGCCATCTCCACCGGATGTCCCTCGATCCGTGAAGCAAGATGCGGTGAATATGCATGTTCATATACATAAGGACACATTTCCTCAAGCGGCTGTGTAATCCCCGATATTTTCTGCACAAACATGGCATCTCCGGGGATCAGGGAGCCGTCCGCCCTGCGGTCATTTCCACTCATTGCCGCTTTATAATATGCCGCTGACTTTCCCTCTTCTGCCAGCTTTTTTACGATCAGCCCGGTCACATAAGTTTTTCCGATATCCGTCCCGGTACCCGTGATAAATAAAGCTTTGCTCATATCCATCCTCTTTTCTGTATTCTTTCCTTCCACATAACAAGAACATTTCTTTTCCATATGACGATTCTTACTATGCCTCTGACTTTTCTTCTTTCCAGTACTCCGGTGTCACATCACGGCCTAAATCTTCTAACAGCCGTCTGTCGCTGCGGATCGTTGCGCATGCCACCGTCGTCAGCATATTTCCGGTAATGGATGCGGATGCTCCTGCCTGGAATGCACTCTCCCCATCGTTTGTCAAAAGTGCTCTTCCCGCAGCAAGACGGATATTGGCATCCGGGTTGATATAACGGAAAAATGCGATCGTGCGCAAAATATCAGCCTCTGACAGTCTTGGCAGATGTTCTAACGGTGTTCCCGGTATCGGCATCAGCGCATTGATCGGAATCGAGTCGATTCCAAGCTCTGCAAGACTGACCGCCATATCCAGTCTGTCCTCCCACGTTTCTCCCATGCCGATGATTCCGCCGGAGCAGGCGCACATTCCCTCTGCCTTTACTTTTTTCAATGTTTCGATCTTCATGTCATAGGTATGTGTTGTGCAGATATTTGGGAAATTACGTCTGGATGTCTCTATGTTGTGATGATAGCTGGTAACCCCCGCCTCGTGCAGTCTGTGCAGCTGTTCTGCAGAAAGAAATCCCATGGAGGCACACAGATCGATCTTACACTCTTTTTTCATCGTCTCATATGCATGGATCGCCTTGTCAAATTCCTCTCCCGTCAGTGCTCTTCCCGCTGTAACGATAGAAAAACGATCAACGCCTTCCCGCTCATTCATTTTGCATGCTGCCAGAATCTCTTCCTCCGGAAGGAAATCATACTCCTCACAGTTTGTATGATGGTGCGCCGACTGTGCACAGTATTTGCAGTCCTCCGGGCATCTTCCGCTGCGCCCGTTGATAATTGAACACAGATCTACTTTATCCCCGATCCGTGCTTCCCTGATCTTATCTGCTCCTTCACAAAGCTCCTCAAGATCACAGGTCAGGAAAAATGAAAGGTCATCTTCCCTTGTGATTCTTCTTCCGTTAATAATTTCTTCCGCTAATGTAAATGCATTCATTTCTTTTTCTCCCGCTTATCTTTCAGATACTGCGCATAATCCCAACGCAGATCCATGTATTTGTATCTCATGAACCATATCTGCTGCAACATCTTTAAGATCTTACCCGCACTGCCTCATAAGCAAGCACCGGTCTGACACGCTTTGCCACCACTGCCCCAAGAATACTTAAGGCAATGTCCCCCGGCACCGCTAAAACAAAGCAGTACAAAAACAGTGGTCCTGCCGCAATCGGCGTATTAATCACAAAATTACAGATGATATAGTAATAAATCATACCGACTGCATAGACACAAAACAGTCCTGCCAGATTTGCCAGAAGGTACCGTGCAATGGTCTTTTTTTCCATATGTTCCGCAACCCATCCAGTCACAAATGTACCCACTGCAAATCCGATGATATATCCAAAACTGGGTTTAAACACATACCACAGTCCGCCGCCCTCCGAAAAAATTGGAAGACCAGCCAGCCCAAGCAGCATGTACGAAAGTACAGACACCGTTCCCAGTCTTGAACCAAGCAGCAGACCTGCCAGCATCGTAAACAGGTACTGCAGGGTAAATGGCACGACCGGTATCGGAATTTTGATAAATGCCCCGACTGCAATCAGTGCAGTAAATAATCCACAGTAAATTACGCCCTTCGTTTTCATTTTTTGTTAACCTCCGCTCATCTTATAGTTAACAATATTACTCAAAAAAGAGTGTAATGTCAACTTTTTATTTTCATCAAGTTAACATTACACACTTTTCAACAATCAAATCACTCTGTTGTTTCCAACATTAGAATGCACATTCTTCCGTTATAAATGAAAATCATCTATATCTCCATCAGCCTTCACCTGTCATATCCGGCATCTGCTGCACACTTTCGGATCACTTTCGGAATATTCGCCTGATTATAGGAAAGCACCTCTATCTTCACTCCCATTGCGTATTCCTCTTCCCCTTCAAACTTCTGCTCGCCACCCTTTATCACAACTTTTGGCCGTTTCACATCAAAACTGTATTCCATTCCTGTCAGAACACCGGATTTATTAATGGTATATGCGATCCGCTCATTCTGATAGCCTGTTTTCTGATACTGTTCGTAATAGACGGACATCTTATCCATCTGCTCCGTATCGTCTTCCACCTCCATACCAGCCGGTTCTATAAGATCAAGCGCCTGATCTCTTTTTTCTTTCAACTGCTGCCCTGATAATGAAAAAATGATCTGCGTCGCCCCGTCATCTAAATCTACACATTCCGCAGAAACAATGTCCTCCTCACGGTAGCCAGGATTCGTAAGTGCCTGATAATTTGGAATGTCCGTCGTCGTACTGTAGCCATTCCATTGGCTCCAGACTCCTGCCTGGTAAGAATTGACCGTAACCCCATCACAAAATTCCTTTAAAAACGTCATGGCACCATCGGCATCCATATTCTTATACTCCGCTGCCCAGGTTTCATCTAACAGGTCAGCCCAGATCTCCTGCGTCTGCTGCACAATGTCCTGGCTCCCGGAATAACTGTTCGTTACCAGATAATGCACATTATTCACTCTGCGCAGTCCCCGCATGCCTTCTAAGACTTTTCCTGTCTCCTCGCTTGCGACTCCGCCTGCAAACATGCTCTCCAAAAATAATACCCCGGAAAAAATAGTGACTGCAACTGCCCGAACTGATTTTTTATCCATAGGGCTCCTCCGATCTCTCATCACGATCCCATTCGTGGTTTTTCCTGCACCATTTCATGGTATCATCATTTTCCATCAAATACAATCGTTTATCAGTCCAAGGCGCTCAAACGCATGCAAAATTCCATCCTCATCAATATGGTCTGTCACCATGTCTGCCAGCCGCTTTACTTCTTCCCTGGCATTTCCCATCGCAACACTGATCCCGGCATACTCCATCATCTGAAGGTCGTTCGGCCCATCACCGATCGCGATACAGTTTTCCCGCGAAATGCCGACATGATTCAGATACCGTTCCATGCCTGTCGCCTTGTTGATGCCATTGATCCCGATCTCGCCCGCAAAATCGCCCATTCCATCCAGACTGATCGCCACCACATCAAAATATGGTTCCATGTCCGCATGTACCTTTGCGACAGGAAACGGTGCATCGTAATAAATGATCTTCTCATTTTTTTCGTTTTTCCATGGCTCCTCGGTCAGATGCATCCGTCCGATCAGGCGGTCTAAGCGCTCTTTACTCATTCCGGCATCCCGGTAAACCTTTAACATGCCGTCACAGCTTCTCTGGTTTAACACCACGCCGTCATCCGCCTGATAGCAGAATAAAAATCCATTACTCTCTAAATAGTCAAAACTGCTTTTTCTATGCTCCTCATCAATATATGCATGATAAAACTCTTTTCCCTCGTCCTCCACAAAAGCTCCGGCTCCGCCGACGATCCCGGAAAATCCAAGTTCCAACAGTGCGTCATAGATTTGAAAACGGCTGCGCCCGCTGCATACCACCATCCGGTGTCCATTTGCCTGCGCCGTACGGACTGCGTACTGTGCGGACTCCGGGATCTCGCCTTTTTCGTTGACCATTGTTCCGTCTACATCAAGAAATACTACCTTTTTATCCATTCTACCACTCTGCCAGTCTATAGATTATTACGGTTTGCACTTTAAATTTCCTTTTCGCTGGCTGATCCTTCCTAATCATATCCGATTTCCGATTATTTTATATTATCATGCATTTTACAGGCTTTCAATCATTACACGAAAAGGCACCCGAAAAACCGCTCCTACAATCCGATTTCCGGGTGCACTTTCCTTTTTACCACTGTTCCCTTTTTACTGCCGGATATCCACCAGCCCCTGCGCTAAATCCTGCTCCGTAAATGTATAACTGCTGCCGGAAGTACCGGTATTCAGATAAAGATACGGGAGTGCATCTTCATCCACAACAAATCCCACATGCAATATCTTTGTCTCCCCGGCTTTGATGCTGTCAAAATAATTGTTTCCCCGCTCTCCGCCGGTCACATCGTAATATGCCATTTCTTCGCCATGCTCTAAACTGCTACTGTCCGCCTGAACTGTATCCCATGCATCCCCCTCTTTTGGCTGTTCCCCGCCGCAGATCTCGTAAACTTCGTTTTCTTCCCTTATCTTCATGACCGAACTAAAGAATAAAACATCCGTCAATTCTGTTTCCCCGGCATTGGTATACTCTAATGTAACGTATACCAGTTTCCGTGGTACCTCCCTGCTGCTTATGACCTCATCGAGCGTATTGATGCCGTCTCCGGCTTTGATGTAAGAAATCGTATCCGGAAGAAGTTTTCCATTTTCATCCACGTCCAGCATATCACGATCCATAAAAACCGGATCAAGGATTGCGACATCATCCGTCACTTTCACATCCGTCACTTTGATCCGCAGATTCTGTGATTCTCCATCAGTTTCTCCCGTCACAGCAAATTCCTCGCCGATCTTATGCAGATTTTTCATCTCCTCCGCAGTGGCTGTCGTCTTTAACGCCTCATCCTCACCGCTATTCTCCGCCATAGCATCCTCATAATCGCTCCAGTTATATGGACTTATCACCGTGCCATCCGCAAGTTCCTCCGACGGTGCTAAAATAATGCCCTCTGCAACCTTGCAGGCCTCCTCTTTTGTCACATCATGACCGACATACATCTGCATGACATAATGATATTCCGGATAAGTTACATAGATCATCTGGTCAAATGCAGAGTCATCACCCACAATATTCTGCATTTTTTCATAGACACCATCGTGGTTTCCAACCTGTATATTTTCACTTTCCGTCACATAATGATCCTGCATCCAAAATGCCTCATCACCGGTATCCATCTGATAAAATACAATCGAGATACCTCCCTGCCCCGGTGTCTGTTCATAGCTGTATTTTCCTTCTTCCGTCTCTGTCATTCCATCCGGCAGATAAGATAATTTCATTGCAAGCTGCGGTGCCGGATCTATTTTTTCTGTATTTTCTGTCGCATCCGTTTTTTCAATTTTAGTCGTCATACCGTAATTACCCTGCGGACTGCTGCTCATGTGATATAATTTTGTACCCGCAAAAATCGTCGTTCCAAGTACAAACGTTGCCGCCAGTGACGCCACTACCGCTTTTTTCAGGGAAAAATAACCTCTCTGCGGTGTCACTTTTACCTGTTTTTCCACTTCTTTTTCTATCATATCCCGCATGCTCTGTGGCATTTTCGGAAATTCCTGTTCCATATTTTCAATATTCATACTCAACTCTCCATTCCGTAACTGTTTTCCTGTTCCAATTCGTTTTTCAGTTTCGCCCTCGCACGCGACAGACGGTTCTTTACGGCGCTCTCTGTCACACCTAAGATCCCCGCTATCTCCCGCACACTGTACCCCTCCATGTAATACAGTGTGACAGAAAGCCTCGCATCCTCTGACAGACGGCTGATCGCCTCATATAATTCCGAATAATCTTTTGTCTCTGCCGCACGCTCCTCCATCTGATAATCCTCAAGCGACACCACTTTCTTCTCTTTCCTCATCACGGTATAACATTCATTGATGAGAATCCTTGTCAGCCATGTCTTCGCATAGACATCCGATTTTAATGTATGCAGTTTGGAAAATGCTTTCACGATCGTTTCCTGGATCGCATCTGCGCAGTCCGCATCACAGTACAGAAGCGTTTTTGCCACATGATACATCATATCCTCGGATGCGATGATCAGCTCTCCCAATTCTTCTTTTTTCATAACTTTCCTTTCCGCCGGCCTACAATCCTGTATATTCTGTTGTTTCTTCTGAGCTCATAGAAGGCATGTCATTGTATATCCCATGTCGTTTTTTACCTCTGAGTATACAATTTTTTCATGCTATTTGTATCATCCAGTGGAAACATTCTGACCACTGAACCTTTACATAGATTAGACGCATGGAAAATAAAAAAGGTCGCAGCTTTTAAGAAATTATTTTCTTGACAAATTTTATTTATCATGCCTATAATGACGTTAATTGAAGCAGAACAACAGCTTTGACGGGAAGAAGTAAAAATAAGCGGAACGAACAGAAAGCAACCGGCTGATGAGAGGTGCACGGAAAACTTATTTCGAATACATCCCCGAGCTTCACACCAAATTCGTATTTCTAAGGATGCGATAGTAGGCTGTGACGTAGCGGCGCACGTTACAAGCGCCTGAGTGTTGTCGGACACTCGATGAGGCAGACAATGTGAATTGCCTGCGAACAAAGGTGGTATCACGAGTTTTATCCTCGTCCTTTTTGGGACGGGGATTTTTTAATGCAATTTTATTTTCAGGAGGATTTATAATTATGACATTATACGATGAATTAGTTGCCAGAGGCCTGATCGCCCAGGTAACTGACGAAGCAGAGATCAAAGATCTGATCAACAACGGAAAAGCTACTTTTTACATTGGTTTTGACCCGACCGCAGACAGCCTTCATGTAGGACATTTCATGGCATTATGCTTAATGAAACGTCTCCAGATGGCAGGCAACAAACCAATCGCCTTAATCGGCGGCGGAACTGCCATGATCGGGGATCCATCCGGCCGTACCGACATGCGCCAGATGATGACACCGGAGACGATCCAGCACAACTGTGACTGCTTCAAGAAACAGATGAGCCGTTTCATCGATTTTTCCGATGGAAAAGCACTTATGGTAAACAACGCAGACTGGCTGATGGACTTAAATTACATTGACGTACTGCGTGAAGTCGGCGCTCATTTCTCCGTTAACCGTATGCTGACCGCAGAATGCTACAAACAGCGTATGGAAAAAGGGTTAAGTTTCTTAGAGTTTAACTACATGATCATGCAGAGTTACGACTTCTACACCTTATACCAGAAATACGGCTGTAACATGGAGTTCGGCGGTGATGACCAGTGGAGCAACATGTTAGGCGGTACCGAGCTGATCCGTAGAAAACTCGGAAAAGACGCTTACGCAATGACCATCAACCTTCTTTTAAATTCCGAAGGCAAAAAAATGGGTAAAACACAGTCCGGTGCCGTATGGCTTGATCCGAACAAGACTTCCCCATTCGACTTCTTCCAGTACTGGAGAAACGTCTCTGATGCGGACGTATTAAAATGCATCCGTATGCTGACTTTCCTTCCATTAGAGGAGATCGACGCAATGGAAAGCTGGGAAGGCGCACAGTTAAACCAGGCAAAAGAGATTCTTGCTTTCGAGCTGACCAAACTGGTTCACGGCGAGGAAGAAGCAAACAAAGCAAAAGAAGCATCCCACGCTTTATTCGCAGGCGGTGGCGACTCTGCCCACATGCCGACCTTAGAGCTGACTGCTGCTGACTTTGCAGACGGCGATTTAGATATCCTTGCTCTCTTAGTAAAAGCTGAGCTTGCTCCATCCCGCTCCGACGCAAGACGTGCCGTACAGCAGGGCGGTGTATCCGTTGCTGACGAAAAAGTAACTGATATCCAGACCACTTACGGAGCTGACGCTTTCGGTGCTGACGGACTTGTCGTAAAACGTGGTAAAAAGAAATTTGTAAAGATTGTTGTAAAATAATTTTTTACTCATCCCGGAGTGCGATCAGCCACCTCTTTGCCAAAGGAAGCCAGCTCCCGCACTCCTTCTGGATCCCCGTACCATCCCGCATGGCAGTAAGTCTGCTGCAGGTGCTGAGGCCGTGTTTTCCTACCGGATACATATGGAACTCAACCGGGATCTCATATTTTTTCATTGCACCGATCAAAAGCAGCGAGTTCTGCACCGGAACCGACTGGTCTGTATAGGTATGCCAGATAAATGCCGGCGGTGTGTGCTCTGTGACCTGTTTTTCCAGTGAAAGCAATTCTAACAGTTCCTCCGTCTCATTTCCGCCAAGAAGCTGTTTAAAAGATCCCCGGTGTGCATATTCTCCGGAAGTAATAACCGGGTAATTTAAAAGCATTGCTGCAGGTTTTAATATATCGTTTGTTACATCCGCCATCTCTGCCAGCCACTTTGTATGCCAGAACATCGCAAGGCATGCTGCAAGGTGTCCGCCTGCAGAAGATCCCTGCACCACGATCTTATCTGTGTCCACATACCACTCCTTCGCATGTTCATGAATCAGCTTCATGGACGCCGCTGCCTCTAACAGGGCCGTCGGATAAACTGCCGGTGCCACCGAATAGCGCAGCACTGCCACATGATAGCCAATACTCAGAAAATGCATGGCGAGCGGCTCTGCTTCCCGGTCAGACGTGTGCTCGTAACCGCCTCCCGGACAGATCAGCATCATCGGACGTTTCTCAATCGCAATGGAATCCGAATCGTCCAGTATATAAGTACAAAGTCTTGCATCCGCAAGTGAACCTTTTTCGTGTAAATGAAAAACTTCAGTCAGCATTTTTTTCTCCATCTGTATCCATTACATTTCCAACTTGCACATATCTTTATCAACAACCAGATATTTGCTCATCGTTCATTTGATATGTATAAAACAAAAACCTCGAAAATAAATATTTTCGAGGTTTTGAAAGGCACGGACCGGATTCGAACCGGTGATGACGGTGTTGCAGACCGGAGCCTTACCGCTTGGCTACCGCGCCATATTCATCTGCCTGTCGCAGAAGTTCTGTAACGATTTTAACAAAACAGTTCCTCTGCGTCAAGACAGATTTTAAATTTTTTCATCTTCCTACCTAAAACTTATGCTTTTTTTCACACAATATTCCTGTGTTCTGTCATAAGACGTGATTGTTTCTGTACTGACAATATAAAACATATCTCCAACATAGATTCCCCGGTACGCAGAAGTGTCTGCACCTTTTGATGCATCCTGCTTTCCGGCCTGATCGGTCAGATTCTGCGACAGCAATGTTTCAAATTTTTCTCCATTCCATGAAAGTAAAAGATATGCGGCACTCTCCTCATCCCCATAGGACTGCAGTGCAAATCCAAGCAGATTTTCCTCCGCATCTGCAAGCACACATTTATAATTATAGAGTGCCTCACTGTAATTATAATCTTTTAATACGAGACTGTTCATCTCTTTTAAACTGGAAGAATCTGAAATGTCAAACATTGTAATCTTGATACCTGTATGTTCCCCTGTTTTTTCATCCGTCTCATATCCGATCCCGACCAGTTTATCTTCTCCCCAGAAATGCAGATACTCTGAAAATCCACTGATCTTTAATTCACCGAGTACCTTGGGATTTTTGTCATCCGACAAATCCACTGCAAAGAGCGGATCTGTATTGCGATAAGTAACAAAATAAGCCATATTCCCCAGATAACGCGCCGCATAGATTTCTTCTCCCTGCGCAAGACCTTCAATTTTTCCGGTAAGATTCAGATTTTCATCAAACAGATACAGATTATTTTCTGCTTCTCCACTCACCGCATTCTGACCGGACGTTAACACTCTTAATTTTCCCTCGCATTCATTGACCGCAAATGTATCTGTAACTCTTCCATTCGCAGAAACTGCTCCAACGGCGTTCATTTTTCCATCAGAAAGATCAAACTTTGCGATCTGTGTTACTACATCATCCCAATATTCTTTTCTCTGATACAGATAAAAGGCGCTTTCACTCACATAAATATCCACATACTGGCTCAAAATCATGGTGTTATCCACAATCTGATCCGGTTTTTTCACATCCACAGAGGATACCAGCAGACTGTTACTCCCACCATCTCCGATATAAATATCTTCTGCCGCCACTGCCGTATCATTTACCAATGGGATCCATCCCCCTGCATTCTCATCCGTGACTGCTTCTTCTTTTGTCTGTTCCGGCAGGCTTACCCTTTTGTTCGTAAAAAGATAAATCATGTTCCCTGTTTTTCTTGATGTCTGGTAACTTCCATCCTGTTTCACACAACCTTTTTTTACAGGATTTTCCGGATTACTGATATCATAGGTAAGAACCCGGGTCTGTGTTCCATCGCTAAAATAATAAAGGCAGTCCTCCGTATCTCCTGTCTGCTTTTCCAGACCGGTATTTTCGTTTTCAACGATCACACTTAAAGTCTGACCGTCCACATACATTTCAAGAACACGGTCAGATGAATCTTCCGAAATTTGGATTTTTCCAATCTGCTTTAACGTCTTTTTCTGAATGTCCGTAATAATAATCTCATTCCGGCTTACCGTATAAATATAAGAACCATCCGTTTTTACAAAATCGCTCTCATCTACACCTTCTGTCTGCAGATTTGTCCCGGAATACCTCTGTTTTGCCGTATCTGATGATGTATCTGCCGCTGCCTGTTCTTCCTGCATTCCTGCGCCCTTTATCATCTGCGTACCACCGACTTCCTCCCCTCCATCTACAACCGCGCCAAGGGTATCTGATGTGTCATCCATAATATATGTCGCAACATTGCCAGAGTCAGAACCATCTCCCTCCGCAATCGCAATTCCATCTGCCTCCTTCTCCTGACCACTGCCGGAGCAAATTGCATCATAGACCTCTCCATAATTTTTTGCGACTGTATACAAAGATCCTGCATCTTTTTTTTGTGCATTTTTCTCTACGCCTGCAGTCGCTCCATCTTTTAATTCGCTGCTGCCTTCTGATCCTTCATCTGACTTTTGCCCGGATGCCGCTTTTTCTATACCCACCGGCGCCGTCATAAGCCCTGTGCCGCCCCCGGTAACCGCATGGATTCCTCCTGCTGCGCCAATGACAAGCACAAGTGCCGCCGCTGCTACAGCCCCGTAATAAGTGATCCCGCTTCTCCGTTTTACCTTGTTTTTCTGGTTCTCCTTTAATTTTCTTTTGATCTGCTCCGGTTCAATACTCTCTGGAATTTTTTCCTGTGCGGCAGATTTTTCTATTTTATCTAAAATTTCTTTTTCTGACATAGGCACCTCCATTCTGTAATGAAAAATCCCTTTTTCACTACCTCATTAACTACTGATAGCAATTTATTGTAACCACTCACCCATTTTTTTTAATGCCCGGCTTTCCTTCGAGCGCACGGTATTTTCATTCATATGTAATATTGCAGCGATCTCACGGCTTGTATAGCCTGCGAACTGGTGCATACTGATGATCAGCCGCTCCTCATCCGCCAGTTCAAAAAACAGCTTCCTCACCTGGATACATTCTGTCATCTCCGATCCGGTATCAAGCGCGAGTTCCTCTATATCTTCCATCCCGGTCTCATTTTTACCCGCGTATTCACGCAGTTTATCCTTGCATTTATTGGATAAAATCCGAAATATCCAGCTCTTAAATGCCTCTTCACTGCGCAGTTTCCGGATCGATGCAAACGCATCCGTAACAGCATCGCTTACCGCATCTTCCGCATCGCTCGTATTTCGGAGTGTGTACAATGCAAATCGATACATATCCTTATATATTCCGGCATATAATTCGGCAAATGCATCCACATCTCCGCGTTTTGCCCGCCGCACAAGCTTCATATCATTTTTCATAAAATCCTCATTTCTGAGCAACTTGTTGCGAAGATACGATGAGAATCTCAAATTTTCATCTGCAATCAAAGCTATTTGTTTTTGCTCAGAAACAAATAGCCGTGCGAAAAATAAGCTATCAAGCTTATTTTTCGCACTACTTTCTCCATGGGATCCTGGTTTCATGACAATTATTTGGGATATCCATTTTTTCTGTCATATATATAGTCTACGGAAGTGCCCATTTTGTTGCAATAAAAATAAAAAATAAAGAGTCGCTTGCGACTCTTTCGCACTCGAGCGGTACTGTTTACAGCTAACTTCTTCTCCGCGAGATGTGCATCCCGCCCGGAGGGCTTTTCATTCATAGGACGTAATTTCCTATGAATGAAAAATATCGCCAGTTACATATATAATAGAATTTGTGCTCCATGAGCATTCTATTATCATAAATAAAATGTAACTGACGATAAAAACATTTACTTATAGTATTTATTATTCTGTTTTAAATACAGAAATCTCCGATTTCAGATCATTCATATTATCACCCAGTGACTGAGCCGTCTGATTCATGGTATCTACATTCTCCTGCAGTTTCGCAGCAACACTCTGAACCAGTTTTGTTCCCTCTGCTGTTTCTGCAATAATATCCGAAATATTCTTTACTGCAGCCAGAGTATCTTCACGCTCTTTATCCGCCTGCTCTGTACTGGATACGATTTCTTTTAACGCATCAAACAGTTTCTGCATGCATTGGTTCATATCATCAAACACTCCAACTACTTCCTGCACTGCCTCTGTCTGAAGTGCAACCATATCCCGTGCCTGTTTTGCATTTTCTACGCTGTTTACAGTCTGATCTGTGATATGAGTTACATTGTTCTGAATTTCTCCGGCTGCCTCTGCAGAATGATCTGCAAGTTTCCTGATTTCCTCTGCAACCACTGCAAATCCTCTTCCTGCTTCTCCTGCTCTTGCAGCTTCGATGGAAGCATTTAAGGAAAGCAGATTTGTCTGTTCTGAAATATCTGTAATTGTCTCTACAAACTCGTTGATAATCTCAGATTCTTTTTTGAGCTCCTCAATACTGGTCTCAACTTTGATTGTTACATCTGTTGTCTTTGTTGCTCGTTCGCCCAGAGTCTGAACCATCTGCATACCATGATTGATCATATTTTCAGCTTCAGAAACCAATCCTTCAACCTGACCTGCAATACTGCTGACATTCTGGATCTCTTCGGAAAGCGTATCTGTTTTTCTTACACATTCCTCTGCATGTTCGGACTGTTTTGTAATGCCATCATTGATCTCATCAATTGCCTGAATGATATTCACGGAATAATCTTTCATAACATTCGATGCCTGACGTACTTCCTGTGCCGATGACTCTAATGTATCGGTTGCTCCGCTTACCTTTTGGACAAGCTTTTTATTATTATTAATCATATGATTTGCAACCACTGCAAGGTTATTAAATTCATCATGACCTTTTACGCTGACTTTTGTTGTAAGATTTCCCTCTGCAACCTCTTCAAGTCTGCCGGAAATGCGTTTCATATTTTTCTGGATTCCGGTACTGATGATAATACCAATCAGCACTGCAACAACGCACGCAATCAGTACGACTGCAATCGTCACATTGCGGATATCATCTGCCTGTCCATTAACGATCTCCATTGGTACAAGTGCACATACAGCAGCATTTGTACGCTCCATCCTGCTGTAAAAGAACAGATAACTTTTTCCGTTTATGCTGACCTCTTTGGTAGTCTGCTGGTCTTCAATATTATTAAAGAAATCCTGTCCATAGAATACTGTCTCACCATCCGCTCTGGTACTCTCCTGACCTTCCGGAAGTTTTTCGGAAATGATTTCTCTTCCTGACTTAGTAACAAAACCAATGATACTACCTTCTCCCATATCAAGGCTATCTAAAAATTCCTGAATAGCAGATGCTTTGATATCAATTACAATAAATCCTTTACCAGACTGTGGTGTTGTTTGATATGCCATAATATAATCTGACTGTTTTAAACCAAGGGTTTCGTCTAAAGTCTTATGATAATCAACCCATTCTGGTAATTTTTTTCCATTATCAGAATATCCAAGCATTTCATCCTTATACTCTTTGTAGATACCCATTACAGTTCCGCCTGCCCTTGTGGATAACATCTGGATATCTTCAATTGTCACAATATGTATATTGCTGATAAATTCGTTTCCTGCCTGAGATGCACGGATACTTGATCCCACACTGCTAATAACAGATTTTTTCCGCGTGGAATCAGTCTCATACAGACCTATCATATATTTCCCAAGATCTGACTGAAATGCATACTTTAATGCTTCAGCTTCAATAAACGAGTTACTTACGTCTAGATATTGGTTTGCCATATTAATGGTCTGTTCATTGGAATCCCGGAATGTATCATACATACCTGCGGCTGCTTTTTTATAAGAAAATACCCCAACCAAAATTAAAAACAGAATCGGTACCAGAAAACATAAAAAAATCTTCGCACGTATACTGAACAATACACCTTTTTTATTCTCCATGCTTTGCACTTTCGTGCGTTTTAAAGCTTTTTTTGTCCTTTGCTTTTTTACACTTTTCACAGCTGTTTTCATCTTCTTATTGGCCATAATACTAACCCTTTCGAGCAGAATGTTCTGCCTCTTCCCCATGTAATATTTTTAAAATATATACTAGAATATCACAAAAAATAGATTTTAAAAAGTCAATTTTTGTAAATTTATACTTTTTATTGCCTTTTTTGTTTCTTTCTAATTACGAATACAACAAAAGACTTTAGGAAAAACCTAAAGCCTTCTATTTTCAGAGGCGACAATCGGAATCGAACCGATGATAAGGGTGTTGCAGACCCGTGCCTTACCGCTTGGCTATGTCGCCATATAATATTTTTAATGACTCCGACGGGAATCGAACCCGTGTTACCGCCGTGAAAGGGCGATGTCTTAACCGCTTGACCACGGAGCCTTATCTTTATTCTTTCATTAAAAAAACTCCCCGAGTAGGACTCGAACCTACGACAGCGCGGTTAACAGCCGCGTGCTCTACCGACTGAGCTATCGAGGAATATTTCCTTTGTTCTTGAGCTGTTCCTTAAGAACAGTGCTATTATATAATATGATTTCGCATCTGTCAACCCATTTTTTCATATTTTTTGAAAAATTTCTACACTTTCTTTTTGCAGCTTTCCAGCCCCGGATCATCAACTCGATACTCCTCTCCTGCCTGGAATTCACGCTGAACACACATGAAATCCGATCTGTAATTTCAATCGGTATAAGTTCACCAATTCTTCTCAGAATTACTGTACTCTGCTTTGGTCGCGAACCATTCCCACTAAAGTACATGATTTTATGCTGTACATTTTTCGGATATGCTGATATCATAAAAGGAACTTACCGGTAACCATTGCAGGTTTACCGGTCATTCCCAATAGCAATTCTATATACATATATGAAGGAGATCAATCATGGATGAACGTTTAAAGCGTCAGCTCGACTTTACACTGGAGATCGATAAGGAGAAAAATATTTTCCGCCAGACGCATCTTTCCGGTCATGGCCGACGTGAAAATGATGCCGAACATGCCTGGCATATGGCGATCATGGCATATCTTCTGCGCGAATATGCAAATGAACCCGTTGATATTGCAAAAGTCATGCTGATGTGCCTGATCCACGATATCGTTGAAATCGATGCCGGAGATACTTTCGCATACGACGAAGAAGGATTAAAGTCCCAGAAAGCCCGCGAAGATGCCGCAAAGGAACGAATCTTTTCTATTCTGCCGGACGACCAGAAAAAGGATCTCACCGCACTCTTTGATGAGTTTGAATGCTGCGAAACTCCAGAGTCCAGATACGCTCACGCCATGGATAATATCCAGCCGCTCCTCCTAAACCACAGTAACAACGGCGATGACTGGAAGCAGCACCAGACCACTTCCGCACAGGTTTATGGCCGCCATGCGAAGACAAAACTCGGCTCTGAGCGCCTGTACGAGCTTGCCGATCAGATGATCCAGGATGCGATCCAAAAAGGATTTATCCAGAAATAATTTCCAGATATCCAGACAGCATCTAAATCTGCTCAGTGCATCCCCTCTGCCTCTGTGGTTTTTGCTGTTGTCGGATGTCTATTGATGCCGCTGATCTCATGGATGCCTCACACGGTCGATTCCAATAATCTTCATTTTTCCGACAAGCTTCATTTTTGCACGAGTGCACATCATTAGCACATCGTGCTTTTTTTATTTACCAGAAAGTATCGAAGACCTTCCTGATAAAAAAATGAAAACACACTTTGCAAGCTTCCTCTTGTCATATCGCGACAGTCGCCAAGGTCTCGCGTAGGCGCGGACTTTAGCTCATTGTTCGCGCAAAATAAAAAGACCAG
>OOAZ01000242.1_pt1 | contig 52974 bp, 47 predicted proteins | sample 1671221 | NCBI WGS metagenome assembly OOAZ01 (sample SAMN06348134, study PRJEB24527) | human gut metagenome | biome: human gut; feature: ankylosing spondylitis patient; material: feces | host: Homo sapiens | place: China | collected 2015-10
AAAACAGCATCGAAGTTTTCGCCAACGATGGCGAGCAGACCATGACCGCATGGATTTACACTCCCCAGTCTGCCGATGGCATCACCTTTGCTGCCGATGGCAAAGCAACAATCACGGCAGAACAGTTTGAACTGAATCTGTAACCTGATATTCCCTTCATTTCTCCTTCATTGAATACAGCCCCGCTTTGGCTTCTCCTTCGCCAAAGCGGGGCTGTGTTTGTTATGTTATTGATCTTCCAGCCTGCCGTGGTCACAGCCAAGGGAGAGATAGTGCTCGATCTCCCCACCCAGCATAAGCTGTGCATGCTCCAGCGGCTTATTGTACAGCAGCCAGTCCAGCTCTGCCCGCTGTGTCGGGGTGTTGCCGTACTCGTCCTCCACAGCGATGCAGTCAATGGAAAGGGGAGTACCACCCTCGAACCGGGCTTCCACCCGGTTGGTGTCCATGTTGTAGCGGCAGGAAAGCGGTTTGTTCATAAGGAAACCTCTTTCTATATTCTCTTGTGCAATTTCAGTGGAATGATAAAAACGTTCTGCCCAGCCTGCGTCAGGGGGCCGGTTCGCAGAGGAACTGCAGCCGGCAAAAAAGCATCCGCAGCGGCACTGCCGGGCTGTCTTGGCCCATGTGCAGAGCGCTGCGGATGCTTTTTTATGCTTGTGCTTTCACCGGGCAGTGCCGTCCGGGGCCAGAATGGTCATTCTGCCGTCCACCGCCGCGTCCAGCATCTCGTGCTCCCGGAAGTATTCCATCAGGATATCCTGACAGGAGGTTGCCACGCTGCGGGGCTTCTGCAGTTTGCAGATGGTATCGTAGGAGATGTTGAAAAAGCTCTCGATGTTTTTAAAGTGGTAGTTCTGCAGCCCCACGGTGAACAGGGCATCGTCGCCGATCTCCTTGCCCACCTCCTTGCCGCAGTAGGTAAAGTAATCAAAGTCGCCCTTGGCGCGGTCGTAGCGCAGCCGCAGGGTGGAGGGCAGCTGGTAGAACTCGGTGTGCCCGGCGTAGGCTTCCTCCCGCAGCATGTAGCGCAGCATCTGCCGCAGCTGCTGTCCGGTCACCTTGAACATATACACCCCATCGTCGTAGGGGAAGCCCTCGATGAGGTCGCCGTAGGTGACGATGGGGCCAAGCTTTTCGGCCCGGATGCTGCCGGAGCCGATGAGCATGATATCGATGCCAAGGCTGCGGGTGAAGATGTCCGCAAACAGGTTGCCCAGCTCGGTTTCCCGGGTGCGCTGGGGGTGGGTCAGCTCCCGGCGGAAGCGCCCTACGATGTGGCTGTACTTTTCGTCCACCTGACTGGTGAAGCGGTGCAGCACCTGCTCCATGGCGGGGTTGCGGGGGCAGGTGTCGGCGCAGATGGGAACCGTGTGCCATGTGTAGGAATCGATGCAGTTGTTGTCGGTGTCCACGATGATGTCAAAGCGTCCGATCTGGTCGGTGCCGGTGCCCGCCTGCGCAATGACCACGCCGTTTTCCTCCACGGCATGTTCCAGATAGGTGTGGCTGTGGCCGCCGATGATCAGGTCCACCCCCCACGCCGGGTCCAGCTGACGGGCCAGATGGCGGTCCTCCTCAAAGCCGATGTGGGTCAGCAGCACGGTAAAATCGATGTCGATGCTGTTGTGGGCGTTGCAGATCTTGCCCACCTCGGCAGCGGCGGCAGCGGTGTCCACAAAGGATCCCACCAGCGACTCGGACTTGGTCTGGTTGATGACGTCCTGGGTGATGATGCCGATGAACAGGATGTTCATCCCGTCCACCCGCAGGATCTTGTAGGGGGTGAACAGCCGTGTGGGGGTGTTCTTGATGTAGAGGTTTGCGTTGATGATGGGAAAGCGTGCGCATTTTTCGATGAACAGCAGGTGGGCGATGCCGTAGTCCACCTCGTGGTTGCCGATGGTGACGATGTCCGGGGCAAGGGCGTTCATGATCTCAATGGTGGAAAGGCCCTTGTACTCCGAATCGATGACCGAGCCGCGGAACATGTCGCCCGCAATGGCGTAGATGGTGTTGGGCTCTTCGGCCCGCACCTTTTCGATGTAGCCGGACAGCATGGAGACGCCGCCCACCAGATTTTCGTCCACCTGCTCTGCCAGAAAATCTCCGTGCAGATCATTGGAGTGGAGGATGGTGATCTTTTTGGTGTGTTTCATGGTGCATTCCTCCCGGTGTGGGTCGGCAGCGGTCAGCCCATGGCCTCCTGCCGCGCAAAGTAGACAGTACTGACAAGGCTCATGTAGCTCTCTTCGCCGTCTAGATAGAACTTCAGGGCAAGGGTATCCTCGTCCTCCAGCGTGACAGCGTAGCGGGAGCCGTCCTCTCCGGTAAAGGTAGCGTACCACTCCTGATTGGTCTGGAAGGGCACCTCCGGGGTGCCTTCGTGGTAGAACAGGTCGGCTTCCTCCACATTCAGCTCCGGGTAGGGGGTGATGTAGCTGGCGGTCAGGGGCAGCTGGTCGCCCTCGGTCTCGGCGTCTGTGGGCAGGAAACACATCCGGTCAGCGTCTGCCGGGTCAGTCTCAGAATAGCCCTCGTCAGTGTCGCGGGCAATCTCCAGCCAGTTGCCTTCCAGCGACCACGGACTGGTGGTGGTTTCCCAGTCGTCCCCCTCCGGGTAGATGGTAAAGTCGCACGCGCCCTCGGCTTCCACCACATGGCCGTTCTCGCCGGAAAGGAAGGGGCTGAATACCAGCTCTTCGCCGGTGCTGGGGTACAGCTCCACCTCGGTGTTGGGGGCGATATCGCTGATGTTGCACAGCAGCAGGATGGGCTGGCCGTCCTCACTGTAATAAAGCTGTTTGCCGCGCTGGAGCGGGTTTTCGGCATCGTCTGTCAGGCTCGTCTCGTAGACGAACAGGGTGGCATCCGGGTCCTGCGGGAAGATGCAGTACAAATCGCACCCGCCATCCGGTGCCACGACCCAGTGATCCTGCGGGATGTCGTAGACGAAGCCCCACAGCTCCCGCAGGTCGGTCTGGCTGTCCAGCACCTTCTGCACATCGGTGGTGATCTCGTAAGAGCCGCCCAGATACAGCACACAGGCGCGGTATTCGTCCTCCCCTGCCAGAAGGCGCATGTAGGTCACGTCCTCCGGCTCTGTGTACTCCTGTTTGGCGGAGGACGATGCGATCATGTTGTCTCCGTCCAGCATCTTTTCGGGCTTGGAACTGGGGGTACTGCTGCCGCTGCCGCAGCCTGCCAGACCGATGGCCAGCGCCAGCAGGGCGGCCAGAAGCTTCAGGTTTTTCATAAGTTCTCCTTTCTCATGCCCTGCCGGGGCGCACCTCAGGAGGCAGCGCCGGGCGTTGGGTGTTGTGAAAAATCGTCTACGCCCTCCACCGGCTCCGGGCTGCCGGTCCCGGCAGAAAGCCGGGGCGACCAGTCCAGCGCGCGGCCGGTGGTGCAGTAGACCACCGCCGTGGTGTCGGGGGCGTCCGGGGTGCCGTTGCACAGCAGCAGAATGGGCTGGCCATCCTGCTTGCAATAAAGCTCTCTGCCTGTCTGATGCGGGTACTGGGGGTCCTGCTTTTCGTAGACAAAAAGCGTATCCTGCCTGCGCACGGCAAAGATGCAATACAGCTCCCGCCCGCCGCCCGGCGCTGTGACCCGGTGGTCTGCCGGGATGTCCGCAACAAACTGCCACGGCTGTTCCTGCAGGCTGTCCAGCGCAGCGTCCACATCGGCGGTGCGCTCCGGGACGCTGCCCAGATAGAGCACCACGGCAAGGCTGCCGTTTTGTTCGGCCTGCTGCCGCAGCTGCGCCACGGTCACAGCGTCCGGCCGGGGAGCGCTGTCTGAAGCTGCTGCGCCGGAGCGGATGGGGTCGCCGTCCACCGGCCCGCAGCCCGCAAGGCTCAGGGTCAGCGCCAGCAGGGCGGCAAACAGCTTCATGGTTACGCCCTTCATCTTACGCCCACGGGTCGGCAGACGTGGGGACGCGGATGCCGGTCATCAGGTACTGCTCCCACAGAAACCACTGCCCATTGCCCTTGCGGCGCAGCTTGATGGGGCGGGGATCATCGGCACCGCCGCAGGGGATGAACAGCTTGCAATAGCCTTCCTCCACGTTAGAGGTGTGATTGCTGCCCACCAGCAGGGTGAAGGGCTGGCGGGGGGTATAGCCGTTTTCCGGCGATGCACCCACAAAGTAGGAGAAGGGAATGTAGCTTTTGCCGTCCCGGAAGCGGTCGTTTAAAAAGGAGATATCCTGCCCGTTCAGCGGGCGGGGGCCGCGCAGCCAGTTGAGCATCTCCTTTCCGATGTTCTTGTCAGCACCGTAGGCGCACAGCGCACAGACGGTGAGGGCCGCGGTCTTGAAGGGGGTGTCAAGGCTTGCTTCCGGCAGCGCCTGCATCTGGGCAAGGCTTTCCGGCAGTTCCTGAAAGGTAAAGGTGACGGTCTGGTTTCCACCGGCGGCGGAAGCGGCCTGCTTCATCTTATCAAAAAGTCCCATGAAAATACTCCTTTCTGTTTCCTCAGCCCCGTTTCAGCTCGCTGCGGGGCACTATCCGCTTGCGGACGATCTTCTGGTTCAGATCCAGACTGAGGTTTGCAAAATAACCGTTTTCAAAATACCATGCAATGTCCTTTGCGTCCATACCAACGCTGTTGTACAGCCACCGCAAAGGCACTTCCGGCCCGGAGTAGCTCTCCACCCGGCGGGCAATGGTCCTTGCATGGTAGCGGCGGGCCTCCCCGCGGGCAAACAGCACGAGGGGCACAGCGCCCACCACGATCCAGAGCACATAGCCTCCCACGTGGGAGGTGTCCTTGGCCTGCAGGTCCAGACAGAGGGTATACAACCCGCCAAAAGAGCAGAACACGCAGAAGGCAAGCCCTGCGTTCCGCAGCCATTTGAGGAAACGGGGGATCTCGCCCCGGGCTTTTTCCGAGAGATAAGGGTTCATAAACATGCTCCTTTCAGAACGAGCCGCCTCCACCGCCGTGGGTGGTGCCGCTGGAAGAGGTGTGGGTGGAGCTGCCGCCGGAATCGCTGGAGCTGGACTCCTTCGGCCGCTCGGTGCGGTGCACGTCACGGTACAGGAACAGCTCCCGGCTGTTGGTCAGGTTCATGCTGCCCTCCCGCACATAGCTGGCGGCGTTCTCCTGGAACGCCACGCTGCGCAGCTGGCTTTTCATTACGCTGACGACGACCCATGCCAGCACAAGGCCGATGCCCAGCGCAAGGAACAGGTACATGAGAGACAGCGGCTCCCGGGGCAGGTTATTCACGTCATAGGGGTGGCCTGCCCGGGCAGCGTCAATGTAGGTATCCGACCACTGGACAAAGGTGCGGAATGCACCGGCGTAATCTCCATCGGCCATGAAGGGGGTCATCTGCTCGCCAAGGTACTGGATGCCGGCGTCCGTAAAGGCGGTGATGCCGTAGCCGCAGGTGGAGATGTGCCACTTGCGGTCGCCTACGCTCACCAGCAGCAGCACGCCGTCCATATCGGGGCCGTAGCCGTACTGGCAGTAGTCATACAGATCATCGGCAAACTGCTCCATGCTGTCGGCACCAACGCTTTCCATCGACTCGATGGTGGCAATGGTCACATCGAAGCTCTGGCGCAGGCTCAGCTCTTCCAGTGCGTCCTCCAGCTCGTTGTCCTCGTCCTCGGTCAGCACCTCAGCGTCGTCGAACATGCGGTAGTACAGGTCGGCAAAGCCGCCCTCTACCGCAAAGGCCGGAACAGCCAGCGCCGCCGCAAGAATCAGTGCTGCCAGCGCCGCAAAGAGGGAGTGCAGTCGGTTGGAAGTCTTTTTCATCGTTCGTCCCTCCTTTACAGGATCCGTGCCAGCCACAGCAGCCACATCACGCCGTAGGATGCGGCGGAAAGAGCAGCCGTAAGGCCCAGCATCCACTTGCGGGCAGCGCCCTTGTCCACGGGCAGGTCACCCACGAATTTGCCGCTCTGGCCGTTCATGGCAAACAGATAGTTTTCGCCCCGCCAGCTGGTGCTCAGCAGCCAGACCGGGAACAGCGCGTACTTTGCCTTGCCGCCGTGCAGCTGGATGCTGCTGTTTTCCACCTTGACCGAATCGTAGCCGGTAACGGTCTGCTGGAACGTCTCCTCGGTGGAGCGGCGGATGCGCTTGTTGGCCCGCTCGATGCTGTCCTCGGCGTTCACGTCGTATTTGTCTGCCACATAGCCGGCCAGATAGGCGGTCTGGAAGGGGATGGCGTCCTGCATGGCAAAAGGCTCGATGGACTCCATCAGGTCGTCCTCGATCTTGGACGAGCCGTCCACCGGCACTGCGTCAAAACCCAGGGTGCCGTCCCGCCGGACAGAATAGTAATTGGTCTCGGTATAGTCGTATTTGCTGTCCGACCAGCTGCGGGTCCGGGTGGCGGTAAAGCGCAGCTGAGCGTCGGCATCGCTGTCGAAGAGCCAGAAGGGCACATACACACCCTTGATCTCGTCGATGTGGTTCTGGCTGCGGAACACCCGGGGCAGCAGGGTCTTGCCCTTGAGATGTTCCTGCAGCTTTGCCTTGGCGGCCTTTTTGTCCAGCTTGAAGGGGATGATGAGGTCGGGCCGCAGCGTCCCGGCAAACTGTCCGGTGAGGACGATGGGGTTGCCGCAGAAGGGGCAGGCGGACGCCGCCATGGTGTCATCGCCCACGATCTCGCCGCCGCAGCTCTTGCAGCTGTAAGTATGCAGACCGGCGGTCTCTCCTTCTGCCCAGCTGCCGCCGGGGGTCGCCCACTCCATCTCGCTGGGCTTTTCGTCCTTCAGTTCCTCATCATAGCCCTTGAGGGTATCCACATCGAACTCGGTGTCGCAGTAGGGGCATTTCATCTTCTGGGTGGCGCTGTCAAACTGGATGGCGCCATCGCAGCAGGGGCACTTGTATTCCAGCATTCCTGCCATAGCGTTTCCTCCTGTTGTTCCAAAGGGGGCCGGGGGCTCTTCCCCGGCCCCGCTGTTTTTGCGTTGGTCTTCCCGCCGAAGCGGTCGGCTCAGAAATCCGTAGTGATGCGGAACACCACCGGTTCGTCCGGCTCGCTGGCTTTGCCGTGGTGGCCCACTGCCAGGAAAGCGTTTTCTTCCAGCGGCAGGAAGACATCAAAGGTGCAGAAGTCGCCGCACAGCTGGCACAGGGTCTCGCGCTCACCCACGGGGAGGGACTTTTCCAAAAAAGTGCCGTCCGGCGCGTACAGCTCCCACATATAGCCCGTGTCCAGCAGATAGCCGTTGGGGCGCTTCATCATCACGGCGTCAAAGCTGCCCACCGGCTGCGAGCTGCGGGCCAGCTCATTGCCGTCCAGATCAAAGGCAGCAAAGTAATCATCGCCGCTGGATTCCAGCTCGCCCACCGTCAGCAGCTCGTCCCCGCTGAGATTCAGGGAGGACATGCTGTAGAAGGGGCCGATCTCGTTGTCGCCCTCCAGCGTCAGCTCGGTGTACTCGCCGTCCTGCACCAGCACCGGCGCGGAGTTGGTCCAGTAGATCACGGTCAGATCCCGGTCCTTGGAGGAATAGCAGCTGCCCGAGTAGTCCAGTGCGTCGCCGGGCTCCTCCGGGTCGCTGCTGTTCAGATCGTAGCAGTAGACATCAAAGGTGTCCATGGCGTACAGGATGCCATTGCGGTCGATGCTGAGGGCGTTGCTTCCGTCAATGTTGTACTCTGCCACCGGGGTCATCCGGTCGTCCTTGATGGCATACTCGAAGATTTTAGCAGGCTGCTCTTCATCGTCCTCGTTGTAGAAGCTGAAGAAGTAATTGCCCCGGTAGCTGTCCGCTTGGATCAAATGATAGGCACCGCATACCTCGCGGCGGACGTCAAAGGGAATGTACTGTGCCTTGAAGGTGTATTCGCCGATGGTCAGTTCCCCGGTCTGGAACTGGGTCACAGGGGGCCCTGCAGGGGCGGCTTTGTCCTCTGCTGCTTCCGGCTGTGCCGAAGCGGACGGGGCACTGCTGCTGGAAGCCGGTGCACTGGAAACGCTGGATGCGCTGGCAGCACCGGAGCCGCCGCAGGCGGTCAGCCCGAGGGCGGCGGTGGTAAGGCCCATGGCCTTGAGGAAATCTCTGCGCTGGATCTTTCTCATATCCGTTCCTCCTTTTGGGTTCACTGCACTTTTGCAAAGGCTTCGTCAGCACGGCGGCTGTATAATGCCATGCCGCCGGTCTGGGCGTCGTTTGCCAGATTGATGTTTTCCACAAAGCGGGCCTTTTCCTGCTCAGAGAGCTGCCCGCCCTTCATGGCGGCGGATGCCACGGCACCCATGGCACCGATCATGCCCATCTGGCCCTTCAGTTCCCGTTCCTCGGCCTTGGACATCCGGCGGCCGAACATGCTGGTCTCATTGTCGTGGACTCCGAAGATGTGATCCAGATGCTGCCGTGCGATGTGGGCATAGCCGATCTCCCGCCGGTCCCGCTTGCTGAAGCAGATGACCAGCTCCTGCTTGATGTAGGGGTGGGGATGCATGCCCCGCTGGGTCTGGGCCTCGGTGATGCCGCGGGGCTGCACCAGACGGATCTTCAGTCCGCCGCCGTTGAGGGTGGGTTCCTGGCCCGGCTCCTTGGCGGGGGTCTCGTCCAGATATTCCTCATAGCTGGCGATCTGGTCGTAGCGGATCAGCTCCGGCATCTTGCCCCGTCCGCCGGTGCGGTCGTCGATGTACAGCATGCCCAGCTCATCGCAGAACACCAGCCCCATTTGCGTCGGGGTGGAGGGGTATGCGTTGACCCGGAACTCGGTCTTGCTGAACACCTCGTCGAACACCCGCTTCATCCGGGCCATATACTCCATGTGCTCCTTGGCCTCGTCCAGCGTCAGCTCGCTGAGCCGGATATACTTGGAGCACTTGTTGCCGCAGTCATCGCAGAGGAACTGTCCGTCCCGCAGCTTGGAGCGGTGCAGGGTGCCGCACTCCTTGCCGCAGACGGCGCAGTTCTGTTTTGCGAACAGGTTGGAAAAGAATCCCATCATGGTATGCTCCTTTCATTGCTCTGTATTTGTCAGGTCAGGTCCGGTCGCTGTCGTCAAAGGGGTCGCCGCACTCCGGGCAGAACTTGGGCGGGTGGGCGGGGTCTTCCGGCTCCCAGCCGCACTTGTCGCACTTATACTTGGGCGTACCGGCGGGCTTGGGTTTGCCGCACTCGGAGCAGAAGCGGCCCTTGTTCACCGCGCCGCAGCTGCAAGTCCAGCCTTCTGCTGCCGCCGGGCGGGGCTTGCCGCACTCCGGGCAGAACTTGCCGATGACAGTGGCACCGCAGCTGCAGGTCCAGCTGTCCGCAGCGGGCTTCGGCTCCGGCTTTTTGCTGCCGCATTCCGGGCAGAATTTGCCGGTAACGGTGGCGCCGCAGCTGCACTTCCAGCTGTCTGCCGGGGCGGGTGCGGGACGGCTGACCTGCTGGGGCGCGTCCACGCTGTCCGGACGGGCCTGCTGGCCCATAGCGAACAGGTTCTGGGCGCTCATGCCGCCCATACCGCCTGCACCGGCTGCCATACCCATGCCCATAAAGCCGGTCATGGCACCGGCGGTGTTGCCGGCGGCGGTCTTCATGGCATCGATCTGACCACCCACCAGACGGGCGGCAGCGGTGGTGGGATCGGTGGTCATGGCGTTCTCTTCCCACTCGGTGATCTTCTTCTGCTGCTCCTCCGGGATGGACAGGGAGTTGATGTTGAAGGAGAACACTTCAATGCCGCGCTTTTTGCGCCAGACATTGGAGAGCTGCTCGTTGAGCGCCTCGGAGATCTCCAGCGTGTGGGCGGGGATCTCGTAATACTGCACCTTGTTTGCCGAAAGGGTGGCAAGGGCAGGCTGCAGGGCGTTCATCAGCTCGCTCTTCAGTCGGGGTGCGATCTCGGATGCGTCATACTGGGTGGAGACGTTGCTGCACACGTTGGTGTAGAACAGCAGCGGGTCGCAGATGCGGCAGGTGAAGCTGCCGTTGCACCGCAGGTTCACCGAGAGCTTGTAGCCCCGCTCCTCGCTGACTACCACCCGGAACGGAATGGGGGTGGCGGTGCCGTACAGGATCTCGCCCAGCTCCTTGGTGTTGATGTAGTACACGCGCTGATCCTTGCCGGTGTCGCCGCCGTAGGTAAAGCGCTTGGCCACGGTCTGGAAGGTATCTGCCAGACTGTCGCCGAAGTTGCCGGTGAACACGCTGGGCTCGGTGGATGCGTCAAAGGTGAATTCGCCCGGTTCGGCGCACACCTCCACCACGCGGCCCTGCTCCACGATGAGCATGCACTGTCCGTCTGCCACGGCGATGCCGCTGCCGTTGGTGATGATGTTGTCCTCGCCATTGTTGGAGCTGCGGCGGGAGGTGCGCTTCTGGCCCTTGACCATCAGCACATCCTTGTCCAGAGAATCGCAGTAGAAAAATTCCTTCCACTGGTCTGCAAGAGTTCCGCCCAGTGCGCCCATACCTGCTTTGATAAGACCCATAGTAATTTCCTCCTGTTATTTGTTTGTTGTAAGCGACAACGCTTTGTCATCGCATTGCGTTCGGTTTCGGTCACGGTACAAGGGTTAGATCCGGGGAGTCGTTTTTCCAGTAAACGGGACGCGTGTCCCGGTCAAACAGCACTTCTCCGGCGCGGTATTTCAGGCTGCAGCCGCTGGGGCTGCCGTCATCGTTCAGCAAAATGGCCCAGAACTCGCAGGGTCTGCCGTCCGTGTCGGTCAGCGTGAAGTGCAGCTCGGTGCCGTCCTCGGTGCGGCCCTGTGTTCCCTCTGCGGTGCCGGTCAGAATGCCGTTCCACCCGTCCCATTCCACACTCATGCAGCAGCTGCCGTCCGGCAGGAAGGTCATCCAGCGGATGCCCTTTGCGGCCTCGTCTCCGGCGCGGTAAGTGCCCCACAGCCTGCGGGGGATGGCGGTGTAGCCGATGTCGTCCCATGCCTCGGTGCGCTGAAAAACGTACCAGACCTCACTGCCCTTTTGGGGGCCGGTGGACTGCATCCGCAGCGAGCGGTCCTCCATCATGGAGATGGTCCAGTTGCTTCTGCCGTCCTCGCTGAGGCATGTCAGGTTCCAGCCCTGACTTTTTTCCCCGTCCCAGCCGGTCACAGCGCCGGCATTCAGCTCTCCGGTGCGGGTCTCGGCAGCGGACTGGATCTGCGGGCTGACGTATGTTTCCCGGATGAAGGAGACGGTCACCGTGCCGGTGATCTCGGCCTTTTCCAGCCGCAGGGTAAAGCTTTCGTTGCGGTCGGCGGGGGCACAGCTTTCACCCTGCGTCACCGCCGTGACTGCCATCCACTCGGCCAGCACCTGCCACTCCCAGTCCGGTGGCAGCGGCTGCGCGTCCAGCGGGATGGTCACTTTGTCGTCTGTATACTGCTCCCAGTCTGCACTGAATCTTCTGACCACAAAGGAAATGTTCCCCTTGCCGTCCAGCGAAAAAGGCAGTTCGTCCAGCGAAGTCCACCATGCGGTGTTTCCCTCTTTCAGGCTGCCGGTGGGCAGCATTCCTCTCTCGATGGCGGCTTGCCGGTCCTGTTCATCCCGGCACTTCACGTCACGGTACAGCGCTTCTTCCAGCGCAGCGGGGTCTGCCCCCATACGCTCCAGCAGCTGGGTGGCGGTGAGCTGGTTTCCGCTTTCAAAGTCGAAGCACCAGCCCTGATAGAAGGGGGCATCGGTACCGCCGTAGCAGCTGCTGACCACAAGACTTACGCAGTCGCCGTACCAGCTGGCGTTCCAGTTCATCTCAATGCAGATGTCCCACGATTCCGGGTCGGCTGCCTCCGGGCAGTCTGCGTACTCCTGCACATCGTATTCGTAGTAGCGGGCAATCTCGGCGTTGATGCGGGCAGCGTCGGCGCTGTCGCTTTCCAGCCGGGGCAGATGGATGTTCAACCGGACGGTGCCGCCGTTCTCTGCCTGCACCACCTTTTCAAGGGTGTACTGTTCGGTGATCGCCGCGGTGGCGTGCATGGAATCCGGCGGGGTCGATTTCAGCTCCCGGCTGCCAGCCGGGCGGGCAGAGGCTGCGGCCCTTGCCCCGCAGCCCGCCAGCAGCGCCGCCAGCAAAACTGCCAGCGCGCCGCAGAGAGCGATGTGTTTCATCTTGCACCTCCTTGTCTGCGGGCTCAGCTGCGCCGGAATCAGTAATCCGGGCAGCGGATCAGCTGCAGCTGGGTCTTTCCCTCGGCAAAGGGGTTCTGCCCGTCGATCATGGTAAGGTTCAGGGTCTCGTTGAACAGGTCGTACTTCACCGCCGCCACAAAGGCGATGCCCGGCATCCCGTCTGCCGTCTCGCTGGCAGAGACGCCCAGCACCATGCCCTCCGGCACCACGCCCAGATAGTCGGCGTAGCCCTGATAGAAAACCTTGTTGTCCTGCACGCCCATCTGGACGGAACCATTGCTTTCCACGTCCATCCAGTCAAATTGGTCGTCCGACATGTCGTTGAAGGCACCGACAGCCTCCGAGGGGATCTCCTGCGCGTTCCACTCTGCCGTCAGGGGAGCCAGCTCCAGCACAGAGCCATCCTCCCGGCGCAGGTTCACCTCTCTGCCGTTTCGTTCCAGCACCACGCCGTTGTTTGCAATATAGATGGGGTCCTGACAGACCAGAGCGCTGCCGAACATGAGGCAGTGCAGCACGTCCACGTACTCCACCACGCCGTCTTTGGTCAGCAGATAGACCACCGGGTGGAAGGATGCGCCCAGTTCTCCGATGCACACATCCACATACTCATTATGGATGCCAAGGATGGGGTAGGTGCGGTCCTGTTCCAGCCGGATGCCGTAATCCGCGTCCCATGCGGCGGTCTCTGGCGTGCGGCGCAGGGTGATGGTGCCCTGTGTTCCTTCCAGCTGCACCGAAGCGCTGCCGTAGGTATCGGTCAGCACCGTCTGCGGCTGCGGGTCAGCAGCCTGCAGCGGGATCTCCACATCCAGCTGCCGCCAGCCCGACCCGGCGGGGGAGCTGCACCCGCCCCGGAGCACCAGCCGGTCCTGCTCCGGCAGCAGCAGGCACAGGTCATCCAGCTGGTTGTTTTCCAGCGTGTTCATCCGCATGCTTGCCAGATTGCCGTCGCTGAGCAGGCCCTCGTAGTAGCCGCCCTGCGCCATGCGCCGGTCAAAGGTCTGCATGGCCCCGCGCAGCATCTGCTGCTGCACGGCATCCGGGTCCAGCCCCATGCGCTGCAGCATTTCCGCCACGGAGACCTGCTTTTCGGTGGCAAAATCGAAGCACCAGCCCCGGGAATACCCCGGGTCGGAGCCGCCGTCGTAGCGGAACACCACAAGGCTTACGCAGTCGCCGTACCAGTAGGCGTCCCAATTGATATAAGTATCCGGGTTCCCCTCGTCCTGCTGGGACTCGATCTCCGGGCTGTCCTCGTACTCTCGGAATTCTGCCGCATACATGGCGGCAAGCTCATAGTTGATATAAGCGGCTTCCGGGCCGTCGCACACAAGCTGCGGCACATGGATGTTCAGCCTATAGGTGATGTTGTGATCGTTCCGGATGGTCTTTTCCAGCGTGAACTGCTCGGCAATGCGGTCTTTTTGTGCTGTCTGCACCGCCGTGTCTGCGGCGCTTTGGGAAGCTGCGCCGGAGCTTGCGGGGGCAGCGGGAGCCGCCGCACCGCCGCAGCCGGTCAGCCAGAGAGCCGCCGCCAGCACCGCAGCGGCAAGGCGTTTGTGTTTCATAGTCGTTCTCCTGTGTTCTCAGCCGTAGCTGCGGGTCATCAGCAGCTGGGTCTCGCCCTCGGCAAAGGGGTTCTGCCCGGCGATCATGGTAACGCTCAGGGTCTCGTAGTACAGGTCGGTCTTGACCGCCGTCACAAACTTGATGGACGTCTGCCCGGCTTCGGTCTCGTCGGCAGAGATGCCCAGCACCATGCCCTCCGGCACCACGCCCAGATACGCGGCATTGCCCTGATAGATGCGGCTGTTGTCCTGCACGCCCAGCTGAACGCTGCCGTCACTGCCCAGATCCAGCCAGCTCCAGCCGGTTTCAGAGGTGTAGTTGTAGGAGCCGGTGACGGAATAGGGAATCTCCTGCGCGCTCCACTCTGCCGACAGGGGAGCCAGTTCCAGCACAGAGCCGTCCTTCCGGCGCAGGTTCACCTCGCTGCCGCAGAGTTCCAGCGCAGTGCCGTTGTTGGCAAAGTAGATGGGGTCCTGACAGATCATGGCATCCCCGAACATGAGGCAGTGCAGCACGTCCACGTACTCCACCACGCCGTCCTTGGTCAGCAGATAGACCACCGGGCGGAAGAAGCCGTCCATCTGATCCCCGATGCACACGTCCACATATTCATTGTAAGCGCCAAGGATGGGATAGGTGCGCGTCTGTTCCACCCGGATGCCAATGTCTTCCCACTGATTGATCCTTGGCGCGGGGCTCAGGGTGATGGTGGCCTGCGTTCCCTTCAGCTGCACCTGCACACCGTCGTAGGTGTCGGTCAGCACCGGGGTGTCGGCGGGGGCGGCGGGGGTCAGCGGGATCTCCACATCCAGCTGCTGCCAGCCCCAGTCGGTCTCGGAGCAGTACTTGCCCCGGAGCACCAGCCGGTCCTGTTCCGGCAAAAGCAGACACAGGTTTTCCAGTTCATTGTATTCCAGCGTGCGCATCCGCATTTCCGACAGGTTCCCGCCGCTGCGCAGGCCCTCGTAATACGCGCCCTGCGCCATCTCCCGGTCAAAGGTCTGCATGGCCTGCCGCTGCACCTGCGTCTGCACCTCGTCCGGGTCCAGACCCATGTGCTGCAGCATCTCGGCTGTGGTGATCCGCTTGCCGGTGGCAAAATCGAAGCACCACCCGCTGTAATACCACGGGGCGTCGTCGTAATCGCGGCGGCGTATCACCAGACTGACGCAGTCGCCGTACCAGTAGGCGTCCCAGTTGATGCTCTCGGTCTGTGGGCTCTCTTCGCCCTGCGGCACCTCAGCGTCCGGGTAGCTTTCATAATCCTTGTATTCCGCCACATACATAGCGGCAAGTTCTTCGTTGAGAGCGGCGGCGTCCGGGCTGTCGCACACAAGCTGCGGCACATGGATGCTCAGCTTCATCACGCCGATCATCTCGCCCCGCACCGTCTTTTCAAGGCTCCACTGGTCGGTGATGCGCTCCTTTTGCGCCGTCTGCACCGCTGCGGCTGCGGCGCTTTGGGAAGCTGCGCCGGAGCCTGCGGGGGCCGCGGGGGCAGCTGCGCCGCCGCAGCCGGTCAGCAGCAGCGCCGCAGCCAGAACCACAGCAGCAAAACATTTGTGTTTCATGGCTGTCTCCTTTCACTTACAAAGCCCCGGGCACGCTGTGAGGCTTCCGTGCCCGGGGCAAACAGGGGGGGAAAAATGGGAATTGTTGTTTTTACGGAGTCACTTTGCCTTTGGAAACGACTGCGACCCAGTATTTCGCACCGCCATACTCGAACAACTGAATCGCAATCAGACGGGCCGATTTCAGAGCTTCCTTAGCGGTATCGTCCACCTGAGACGGAAGATTTAGTGCCATCTTCTCTACGTCCTCCAAGTATATACATACCGGAGTTACATTCATGTGCTCATCATCGTTTTCCATACGGACGCCGATCGGAGCGCTAAGATCAGGATAGCGCTTCATTATCTCACTAAGATCTCCTATGACGTCTTCATATTTCCTGTCGCCCTTTGCGACCTCCGCCACAATTTCAACTGCGGGCTTCAGGTCGTCCTCCAGTGTGATCTGTTCCGTCACCCCGGCTGCTGCGCGGTATTTTTTGATGGCTTCCAGAACCTTGGCTTCTTCGCTGGTAGTGGGCGCTGCGGGAGGTGCGGGCGGCGCGTAGGTCCCGCCGCAGCCTGCCAGCGAGAGCGCCACAACGGCTGCGCCGGTAAGGGTGAGGAATTCGCGTCGGTTCATCTCTTTCATGGGGGTGCTCCTTTCAATACAGTATAGGATAGATTACGGTTCGGGATTTGCGGGAAGTCCGTGCATCACTGCCCCGCTTCAGAACTGTGAAAATTTTACCATTACCGCCACCGTATAGGTCTTGCCCTTAATGGTGGGGCAGTAGAGCCCGATCATCCACTGCGCGGGATGCGGACTCGCCAGTGTACGCCCGCCGGCCAGACGCCGCACAAACTCCCTGACCTCGCTCGGATTACTAGGATACAGTTCCTCTAATTGCAGACTGTCATGGCTGTTGTTAGAAACTCCCGCAGTCCCCAGATAGCTTCCGCCTCCATATATGTTCCTGATTCCCTCTATCATTTCACCCTCACGGAGTTTGTACTCGTAGAATTCAGCATCAGACAAGTTCCAACTGCGGAGATCCTCCGTGTCTATTTCAGGATCATTGTTTTCAAAGGGGCTGGCTGTAAACTTTGCGAGGTCGGCAGCCTCCAGACAGTAGGCCACAGACTGGCAGATCTGAAGTTTGGGAATGGGGGGTTTGTGGACTTCATACCAGACCTCGTTGATGGCTTTGAATAGGGCCATCTCTTTGCTCTCAGAGGCCGGAGGTGCGGAAGGTGCGGAGGGCCCGCCGCTGCAGCCTGCCAGCGAGAATGCCGCAACGGCTGCGCCGGAGAGGGTGAGGAATTCGCGTCGGTTCATCTCTTTCATGGGGGTGCTCCTTTCTGTTTGTCCCCCTGCTTTTTAGGGGGCTCTGGTTTTGGTATTCTCTGCACTTGCAGTCCGCTCCATCTTATGCTATCCTTATGGATAGAATCCGCAGATGCCTGTTGACACGTTTTGTGCACAGCGACAGGCTTTCTGCACCGGCGCAGGACTTTTTCTGGTTGTACTGTACCATACCCGGGAAAAAATTGCCCCCTCAGAAAAGCCGTTTTTGGGGGGCAATTCCAAAAAAATTTTTGGGGTATTGGGGCTTCCCCCTCAAAAAATCCCCCCAAAAAGCCCAAAATTGGGGGGATTTTGGGGGATTTTCCCACCAAAACAGGCAGCTGCAGCCCTGCCTGTGCCGGTTTTCCCCCTCTGGCTGCAATGTGCGGAAAGGAGTCATGAAAAATGGAACGAAGGACATTTTTAAAGCTTGCGGCGCTCGTCCCCGGTCTGGCGCTTGCGGGCTGCGGCGGCAGCAAGACCCTGCTTTCTCCCAAGGACCCCACCATGCTCAGCATCTGGCATGTGTACGGCGAACAGGCCGACTCGCCCATGAACCGCCTGCTGACCGAGTTCAACGACACGGTGGGCAGGGAGAAGGGCATCCTGCTCAACGTGACCAACATGACCAACAGCGCCGCCATCGGCGGACAGCTGCAGGACGCCAAGGCCGGCAAGCCCGGCGCGCTGGACCTGCCGGACCTGTTCTCGGCCCACCCCGCGGACGCCAGCGCTCTGGGCATTGAGAACCTTGTGGACTGGAACGACTGGTTCACCGCCGAGGACATGGCGGCCTATGTGCCCGGCTTTGTGCAGGACGGCATCATTGACGGGCGGCAGGTGGTGTTCCCGGTGTCCAAATCCACCCAGCTCATCTTTTTGAACGGCTCCCAGTATGCCCGGTTTGCGGCGGACACCGGGGCGCAGCTTTCCACCCTTGCCACATGGGACGGCTTTTTTGAAATGGCGGGTGCCTACCGGCAGTGGTCGCAGGGCAAGCCCTTCTGCGCGCTGGATTACCCCCTGCGTCTGGTGGAGCTGAACGCGCTGGAACAGGGCAGCGGCGAGCTGTACAAGGGCAGCTGGTACGATCTGACCAACGAGACCTTCCGCGCTTCGTGGATGGAGTTTGCCCGGGCGCTGGTGCAGGGCGATATTCTGATCTCGGACCTGTACTCCAACACGCAGGTGATGACCGGCGAAACGCTGGCGGGCCTTGGCAGCTCTGCGGCCATCCTCTATTACAATGATTTCGTCACCTACCCGGACAACACCACCGAGCCCACCGACCTGCTGCTGGCTCCTTTGCCCCACGCCGCAGGCACCGCCACGCCCCTGATGCCGCAGGCCGGTGTGGGCCTGTGCGCCTTCAAGACCACCGACCAGAAGGCCGAAGCCGCTGCCGTGTTCCTGCGCTGGCTCACCGAACAGCAGCGCAATCTGGAATTTGCCGCCAATACCGGATACATGCCGGTGTCCAGCGCCGCCTTTGACGCCATTGCGGACTATCCCTTTGAGCAGCAGAGCTATCAGCGGCTGTACGACGTCTACAACGAAATGCGCATCCAGAACACCCCCCTGTCCGAACCGGGCATCGTGGGGTACCACGCCAAGGCCAAAGCCTTGTACGACAGCCTGCGCCAGCGCCAGAAGGACTACCCCCAGCGCCTTGCGGACGGCGAAACGCTGGAAGCCCTTGCCGAGGAAACATGGCAGCTGCTGTGTGACAATGCCTGAGCCTGCCGCTCAGCCGGAAAGGAGGGACTTTGATGCACTTTGTTGACCGGCACCGTGAAAAGATCCGCCAAAGCCCCATGAGCAGCCGACTGCTGTGGGCCTGCCTGCTGCTGGTGGTGCTGCTGGTGTTGACCTTTGGTGCGGCGCTGTTCCTGTTTGCCAGCCTGCACAACACCAAAAAGGACATCAGCCGCAGTCTGCAGATCCAGTTTTCGGTGTTCCAGAACGATATGGAGCGCTATTTTGAACAGCTGGCGGTCATGGGCGTGAACCTGTCCGAGGACATGAGCGCAGAGGTGGACAAGGAGCTTGCCCTGCGGCAGATGTCCTTTGCCCAGCTGAACGACTCTCCCGAGGTGCTGAACGCGCTGGAGGAGGAAATGATCGAGCCGCTGTGCCGCCGTCTGCGCCAGACCGGCTGTTCCGGCGCCTTTGTGCTGCTGGATGCCACCGTCAACACCCGCATGGAGGGGGCAGAGCATTCCCGCGCCGGGCTGTATGTGCAGAAAAGCGGTGCCGACACCCCCACCGTGCCCCTGCTGCTGTACCGGGGCAGTGCGGAGGTGGGCAAGGCCCACAGCGTGATGCCCCACCGCAAGTGGCGCATGGAGTTCCAGACCGACCAGTTCCCGGACTACGACCGCTGGATGACCCCCGGCAGCGCCCCGCTGTACCAGTCCTATACGCTGACCGAGCGGTTCGAGCTGCCCGGCACCTCGGAGGAGGTGCAGCTGTTTTTGCTGCCCCTGCGGGGGCGGGACGGCACGATGTACGGGCTGTGCGGCTTTGAGATCAGCGAGAGCTACTTCAAGCAGAACTTTGCCCAGCCCACCGGCTTTGACCGGCTGAGCTGCCTGCTGGCCCCGGCGGGGGACGGCCTTGCCGCCGATGCCGCCCTCAGCAGCGGCACCACCGGCGGCTACTACCATGCCCCCCGGGACACGCTGGTGCTGCGCAGCATGGGCGGCGGGCTGACCCAGCTGACCGGCCCCGACAGCGCCTATGCGGGCATCTCCCAGCTGTGCCGCCTGAGCGAGAGCCAGTCCTACCGGCTGGCGGTGTGCATCCCCATGGCAGACTACCGGAGGCTGGTCTTTTCCGGCAATCTGCAGATGCTGCTCATCGGCCTGTTCATCGCCTTTTTCGTGGTGTTCTGCTGCATGAACTTCCACCGGCGCATCCTCTCGCCGGCGTTCCGGCAGTTCGAGGAAGACCGGCGGGAATCCCGGCGGCGGATGGACGAGCTGCAGCTGGAACGCCAGCAGATGCAGACCGAGCTGTCCCGGCTGGCGGACGTGTGCCGCAACGAGTCGGTGCCCGATGCCTTCCAGACCTTTGTGGCGGGCATCCCCACCCTGACCAAGACCGAACGCCGCATCTTTGACGGCTACGCCGCCGGGCTGCGCACCCGGGAGATCGCGCAGCAGCTGGACATCAAAGACAGCACCCTGCGCTTCCACAACAAGAACATCTACGACAAACTGGGTGTCAGCTCCCTCAAGCAGCTGCAGCAGTTCGTGGCGATCCTGAACTCCGGCAGCGGTAGCGCCCCGGACGAAAACACCCCGCCGAAAGGCCGCTGAACGGAATGCTCCCGCACCGCTATCCCAAACACTTTTACTTGAAATAGACCTGAAATGGTGGTAGAGTTGAGAAAAACAGGAGGAAGTAGCATGTGGTTTGTTTTTGCGTTGGGGTCAGCGGTATTTGCCGCATTGACTTCTATTCTTGCGAAGATCGGCATTGACGGAGTAAATTCCACGCTTGCCACGGCCATTCGCACTGCAGTTGTGCTCCTGATGAGCTGGGGCATGGTGTTTCTGACGGGAACACAGACCGGCATCGGGGATATTTCTCACAAAAGCTGGCTGTTCCTGATCCTGTCCGGCCTTGCCACGGGTGCAAGCTGGCTGTGCTACTATCATGCGCTGCAGATCGGTGCAGCGTCCAAGGTGGTTCCTATCGATAAATTGAGCGTGGTCATCACGCTGGCACTGGCATTTTTCATCCTGCATGAGCCGTTCACGGCCAAAAGTCTGATCGGCTGTGCGCTCATTGCTGCAGGAACCTTGTTCATGGTATTATAAAAGCAAGAAATGGCTGCGACACGTTGCGTGGTGCTGCAGCCTGCAGATCGAGTGCTTTCGTCTGATATAACTATTATTTTTGAACAGATGCCTTGACATCTTGTGCGGACTGCGTTATTATAAAGATAATAAAAGTTTGTTCAGAGAATCGAGCAGAACAAACAAGAGGGAAAGCAAAACCCCTTTTGTTTGCTCTGCTCTTTTTCTTTTGTTCAGAAAACAGAGCGATCAGGAGGTATTTATGCTGGATGTAGCGATCATCGGCTGCGGCGTCATCGGCGCAGCAAGTGCCTACGAGCTGTCACACTACCGGCTGCAGACTGCGGTCTTTGAGGCGGAAAACGATGTGGCAGACTGCACGACCAAGGCCAACAGTGCTATTCTGCACGCCGGATACGATCCCGAGCCGGGCACCCAGATGGCACGGCTCAACGTGGAGGGCTCTGCGCTGGCCAAGGAGATCTGTGCCCGTCTGGATGTGCCGTACCGTCAGTGCGGCAGTCTGGTGCTGGCCCTCAGCCCGGAGGAGCTGCCCCACCTGCAGAAACTGTATGAGAACGGCATCGCCAACGGCGTGCCGGGCATCCGGCTGCTTTCCGCAGAGGAAACGCTTGCCATGGAGCCGAATCTGGCCCCCAATGTGGTTGGCGCACTGTATGCGCCCAGCGCCGCCATCGTCAGCCCGTGGGACTTTGCACTGGCCATGGCAGAAGTAGCTGTGCGCAACGGCGTGGAGCTGCACCGCAGCTGCCCTGTGACCCACATTGAAAAGACTGCCGGCGGATGGGCACTGACAACGCCCGATGGCATTGTGGAGACCCGCTACATCATCAATGCGGCAGGCATCTCGGCACAGGCCGTGCACGATATGGCTGCGCCCCACAAATTTACCATCCAGCCTACCCGCGGCGAATACTACCTGCTGGACAAATCCGAGGGCAGCCGTGTGCACCACGTCATCTTCCAGTGCCCCAACGAAAACGGCAAGGGCGTTCTGGTCGCGCCCACCGTCCACGGCAACCTGCTCGTTGGCCCGGACGCCGTTCGGGTAGAGGGCGACAACACCGCCTGCACCGCTGCCGGTCTGGCTTTTGTCAGCGCCGCAGCCCGCCGCAGCGTGCCGAGCATCCGGTTCGGGGAGTCCATCCGCAACTTTGCGGGCGTCCGCGCCAATGTGGACACGGGCGACTTTGTTATCAGCGAAGCAGAGGGCGCACCCGGTTTCATTGATCTGGCCGGTATGAAATCGCCCGGCCTGTCCAGCGCCCCGGCTGTCGCAAAGGAAGTTACCAAGATCCTGAAGGCCCACGGCGACCTGCCCGCCGCCAAGACAGACTACAGGGACGGCCGCACCAGAGTGCGCTTTAAGGAGTGTTCGCCGGAAGAAAAGGCCCGGCTCATTGCGGAAGATCCCGCATACGGCCGCGTGGTCTGCCGCTGCGAGACGATCACCGAGGGGGAGATCCTGAACGCCCTGCGGGAAGAGATCCCCGCAGCCACCATCGACGGCGTAAAGCGTCGCTGCGGTGCCGGTATGGGCCGCTGTCAGGGCGGCTTCTGCGGGCCGCGGGTGCTGGAGCTGATCAGCAAAACGCTGGGCATCAGCCCGCTGGACGTGCTGCAGGATAAAGCCGGTACCAACGTCTTACTGTGCGAAACCAAGCAGGAGGAAAATCACCATGATTGATCTGGTCATCGTCGGCGGCGGCCCGGCAGGCCTTGCCGCAGCTTACAGCGCATGGCAGCACGGCCTGCGCGATATTCTGATTTTGGAGCGGGACAACGAACTGGGCGGCATCCTGAACCAGTGCATCCACAATGGTTTTGGCCTGCACCGCTTTGGGGAGCAGCTCACCGGCCCGGAGTATGCCGGCCGATGCATTGAACTGCTGCAATCCACCGGCGTGCGGGTGGAGCTGGGCACCATGGTGCTGGAGGTCACCCCGGACAAAAAGATCCACTGTGTCAGCCGGGAAAAGGGCTATCAGATTTTGGAAGCCAGAAGCATCATCCTCTGCATGGGCTGCCGGGAACGCACCCGCGGTGCCATCGGCATCCCGGGCACCCGCCCCGCCGGCATCTACACCGCCGGTGCTGCCCAGCGCTATGTCAACATGGAGGGCTATCTGGTAGGCAAGCGGGTGCTCATCCTCGGCAGCGGCGACATCGGCCTGATCATGGCCCGCCGCATGACGTTGGAAGGGGCCAAAGTGCTGGCCTGCGTGGAGGTCATGCCGTATTCCGGCGGCCTGACCCGCAACATCGTGCAGTGTCTGCAGGACTTCGACATCCCGCTGTATCTGTCCCATACCATCGTGGACATTCAGGGCAAGGCCCGCGTAGAAAAGGCCATCGTTGCCAAGGTGGACGAGAACCGCCGCCCCATCCCGGGCACCGAAATGGAATTTGATGTGGATACCATCCTGCTCAGCGTCGGCCTGATCCCGGAAAACGAGCTGACCCGGCAGGCCGGGATCCCCATGGACCCCCACACCAAGGGCGCTGTGGTCTACGAGAATATGGAGACCGGCATCCCCGGTGTGTTCGCCTGCGGCAACGTGGTGCACGTGCATGATCTGGTGGACTTCGTTTCGGGCGAAAGCGACCTTGCCGGTGCTTCTGCGGCGGCCTATGTTTTGAAGGGCGAAGCCGCCGATACGGTTGTGCTTGACCTTGTCCCGGGCAATGGCGTGGGCTACACCGTGCCGCAGCGGGTGCGCCCCGCCGATGTGGACAGGAGCGTGAATATCTCCTTCCGCGTGCGGCAGAACTACGGCCCCAGCCAGATCACAGTGGCCTGCGGCGGCAGGCAGTTGGCCCGGTTCAAGCGCCAGCGCATGGCACCCGGTGAGATGGAGCACATCGCCCTGCCAAAAGTCCTGCTGGAAAAAGCGGACGGCCCTCTGACCGTCGCGGTAGAGGAGGTTATTGCAGAATGAGCCGTATCAAAGAAGTTATTTGCATCTGCTGTCCCTGCGGCTGCCACTTGCAGGTGGACCCGGAAAATGATTATAATGTAACGGGAAACGCCTGTCCCAACGGTGCTGCCTACGGCAGGGAAGAACTGACCCACCCCACCCGCATCCTCACCAGCACTGTGCGGGTGGAGGGTGGGCTGTACCCGCGCTGCCCGGTAAAGACTGCGCAGGCTGTGCCCAAAGAGAAGATGACCGAGGTCATGGCTGCGCTGGACCGCGTCACTCTGCACGCACCCGTCCGCACCGGGCAGGTGGTGCTGGCCGACGTGTGCGGCACCGGCGTGGACATTGTGGCGACGCGAAATCTGTAATACACACTCCTGAAACGATACGGAGGTAGCAAAAGCATGAGTACAAAATATGTTCTGGCGCTGGATCAGGGAACCACCAGCAGCCGTGCCATCCTGTTCGACAATGAGCAGAACATCATTGCGGTGCAGCAGCGCGAGTTTGAGCAGATCTATCCGCAGCAGGGCTGGGTGGAGCACAACCCCATGGAGATCTGGTCCACCCAGTATGGAGTCATGAACGAGGTGGTGGCCCAGAGCGGCGTCGATGTCCACGACATTGCCGCCATTGGCATCACCAACCAGCGGGAGACCACCATCCTGTGGGAAAAGGCCACCGGCCGCCCCGTCTATAACGCCATCGTCTGGCAGTGCCGCCGCACGGCACCGCTGGTGGATGAACTGCTGCAGCAGCCCGGCATGGCAGACTACATCCGGGAGAACACCGGCCTGATGCCCGACGCCTATTTCTCCGCAACGAAGATCAAGTGGATCCTGGACAATGTGCCCGGTGCGCGGGAGCGGGCCGAGGCAGGGGAGATCCTGTTCGGCACCGTGGACACATGGCTGGTCTGGAAGCTGACCGGCGGCAGAGTACACGTCACCGACCGCACCAACGCCAGCCGCACCATGCTGTATAATATCCGCACGCTGGACTGGGACGACACCCTGCTCAAAGCGCTGGATATCCCGCGCTGCATTCTGCCCCGCGTGACCGATTCCAGCGAGGTCTACGGCACCACCGACCTGTGCGGTGTGCAGATCCCGGTGGCCGGCATTGCCGGTGACCAGCAGGCTGCACTGTTCGGGCAGAGCTGCTTTAACAAGGGGGAGGCCAAGAACACCTATGGCACCGGCTGCTTTTTGCTGATGAACACTGGCGACACCATCTGCCGCAGCCAGAACGGCCTGATCTCTACCATTGCCATCAGCCTGAACGGCAGGGTGGAGTATGCGCTGGAGGGCAGCGTCTTTGTGGGCGGTGCTGTGATCCAGTGGGTGCGCGACGGTCTGCGCATGATCCAGGAAAGCCGCGACGCGGAATACTACGCCCAGAAGGTGCCGGACAACGGCGGCGTTTACATCGTGCCCGCCTTTACCGGTCTGGGTGCACCGTACTGGGATATGTACGCCCGCGGTGCCATCGTGGGCATCACCCGCGGTACCACCCAAAACCATATCATCCGCGCGGCGGAGGAATCCATCGCCTACCAGAGCGCCGACCTTGTGGCGGCCATGGAAAAAGACATCGGCGTGCCCATCACCTCGCTGAAGGTGGATGGCGGCGCCTCCCGTGACCAGTTCCTGATGCAGTTCCAGGCCGATATCCTGAACAAGACCGTGCTGCGCCCGGCCATCCGGGAGACGACCGCTCTGGGCGCAGCCTATCTGGCGGGCCTTGCCACCGGTGTGTGGAAGGACCGGGACGAGATCCGTAGCCTGTGGCACTGCAACATGACCTTTGCCCCGCAGATGGACGAGACCGAACGCACCCGCCTGCTGGCCGGCTGGCACAAGGCCGTGGGCCGCAGCAGCGACTGGGCAGAGCATTGATAGTTTTCGCCCACGATCACTTACAGCAAAAATGAGACAGGCAGCCCCTTGTGCTCGGGGAAGCCTGTCTCATTTTTTATATGGAGCTGTTTGCAGCGGCCCATCGGGCCAGATTATTACATCATTTGATGTCGAGTTCGGGCGGGACGTCGATCTGATCCGAGACGTACTTCCCGTTCTTTTTGCGCTGACGCACGCACTCGGTGAGCAGATACTCGATCTGTCCGTTCACCGAGCGGAAGTCATCCTCTGCCCAGGCGGCAAGGGCGTCGTAGAGCTTCGCGTTCAGGCGCAGGGGCACCTGCTTTTTGGGCTCTGCCATCAGTACAGGCTGCCGCTGTTCACAATGGGCTGTGCGTCACGGTTGCCGCACAGCACCACCAGCAGATTGGAGACCATCGCCGCCTTGCGTTCGTCGTCCAGCTCCACCACCTTGTTTTCGCTCAGGCGGTCCAGTGCCATTTCCACCATGCCCACGGCGCCGTCCACGATCATCTTGCGGGCGTCGATGATGGCGCTTGCCTGCTGGCGCTGCAGCATCACGGCTGCGATCTCCGGCGCATAGGCCAGATAGGTGATGCGGGCCTCCACCACTTCGATGCCGGCCTGCTCCACATTCTTCTGGATCTCGTCCCGGATGCGGGCGGCTACCACCTCCGAGGAACCGCGCAGACTGCCCTCATCGGCTACGCCGTCGCCGGTGGTGTCCACATTGGGGGCTACATCATAAGGGTAAACGCGCACCACGTTGCGCAGGGCGCTGTCGCACTGCAGGGAGAGGTATTCCTTATAGTTGTCCACATTGAACACGGCCTTTGCGGTGTCGGTGACCCGCCAGATGACCGCAATGCCGATCTCCACCGGGTTGCCCAGACAGTCGTTGATCTTCTGGCGGGAGTTGTTGAGGGTCATCATTTTGAGAGAGATCTTCTTGCTGGTAGATTCTGCGGTCTGGGCGCTGCCGCTGCCAGCCTTGAGCAGGGCCGCCATGCCGGTTTCGCTGCTGTTCACGTCACCGCTCTGGCTGAGCTTCGTGCCCGCTGCAGGGTTGACTGCGGTACAGAACGGATTCACCCAGTAAAAGCCCTGTCCCTTTAAGGTGCCGATGTAATCGCCGAAGAGGGTGAGCACCAGTGCTTCCTGCGGCTTGAGCACCTTCAGGCCGCAGAACAGGAAAATGCCCGCCACCCAGTACAGGATGGACAGCACCATGAGCAGAATGCCCGGGAACAGGCTGGTGTCCAGCAGGATCAGGCTGTACACGAACAGTGCCGTGAACACCACATAACCCAGCAGGGTGAGCAGCAGCATAACCATGCCGTTCTTTTTGGTCTGCAGAATTTTCTCTTCCATAATGGTCTCCTTCTTATCGGGGTTTGAAAGCATTTCTTTGTGATATCAAAATCATATCACTTTGAACTTTTGCTGTCAAGCCCCGGAGGCCAAAATCCCTTCAGGCGGGGTACAATGTTTATAAAACCGGCTTCTCAGTCCCGGAGCAATGCCACGGCCACATCGTTGACATTCGTGCCGGTGGCTCCGGTCATGATGAGCCCCTCCACAGCCCGGAGGGCGTGGTAGGCATCGTTGTGCTGCAGAGTGTCAAACACGTTCCAGCCTTTTGCAGCCAGCGCAGCAAGGGTCTCACCGTCCACATAGCCGCCTGCAGCATCAGTGGGGCCATCGGTGCCGTCGCTGCCCACCGAGAACACTGCCGCGTTCCGCCCTGCAATGGCGGGAGCTGCCGCAAGCGCCAGCTCCTGATTCCGCCCGCCGAGGCCCCTGCCGGTCAGGTGGACGACCGTCTCGCCGCCTGCGATATAGGCCAGCTTTTTCCCGTGCCCCGTGTGGGTGCGGACGATGGAGCCAAGAAAGCTGCCCGCTTCCCGGGCCTCACAGCAAAGCTGATCGGTCAGCAGGATGGGCTCATAGCCCAATTCCCGGCAGGCATTGGCCGCAGCGGTGCACAGTTCCCGCACACTGCCGGTGATCCGGGTGGTTACGTTGTCCAGCGCTTTGGGCGTTTCCTGCTGCAGCAGCGTCTTTGCCTGTTCCGACAGGTTTAAATGGTACTTTTCCGCAATGGCAAGGGCCTGTGCGCAGGTGGAGGTGTCCGGCACCGCCGGGCCGCTGGCGATCATGTCCAGCGGGTCGCCGAGGATGTCACTGAGCACGATGCTGAACACCTCTGCCGGGGCACAGGCCTGCGCAAACCGTCCGCCCTTGACAGCGGAAAGCCGCTTGCGGATGGTGTTCATTTCCACGATATCGGCCCCGCTGGCGAGAAGCTGGCTTGTGATGTCCTGCAGCTCTTCCCCGGGCAGCAGCGGCCGCTCGAACAATGCGCTGCCGCCGCCGGAGAGCAGGAACAGCACGGTATCCTCTGCCGTCAGGCCCTGCACAAGGGCCAGCGCCTTTTCGGTGACAGCAAAGCTGTTCTCGTCCGGGACCGGATGGCCTGCTTCACAGCAGGTCACGCCCGGGATCTCACCCTTTACGTGGCCGTATTTGGTCACCACCACACCGCCGTCCACACGGCCCAGCGCTTCCACCGCAGCGTGTGCCATCTGCCAGGCCGCCTTGCCCGCTGCCACCAGCAGCACTCTGCCGCCCCTCGGCGCAAAGGCTTTCAACGCACGGCGCACGGCTTCGTCCGGGAGAACGGCGTTCAGGCTGGAGCGGATGATGGCATCTGCATCCCTTCGCAGAGTCGGATTCATAAAGCATTCCTCCACTAACTGTTTTTGCTTTTAGTATAGCGCGTTTCTGCATTCTTTTAAAGTGCAACTCTGCCGGGTTCCCTTCTTGATTTCAAAGAAAAATAAGGGTGAAAAAAACTGATATAACAGCTAAAATAGCGAAAAATGCATTGACAGTTGCACGGTTGTGACGCTATAATAGGCCATGGAATATTTTCCGGCAGGATCATATTCCGAGGGAAAGAGGGGAAGCGTACCTTTTTGAACAGAAAAAAACAATATCGCGCTGCTGCTGCGGCGCTGGCTGTACTGGTGCTGGCGGCTTTGCTGCTTTTTGCAGGCGGCAGCTGGCTGGAAAAGCGCAGCCGGAAACCGGAGACCCGGACGGAGCTGCCGCAGGAGACCGCTGAGACCATGGAAGTGGACGGCGTGACCTACCGCAGGCGCACAGATCTGACCACCATCCTTGTTATGGGCATCGACCACGACAGCGAGGTGGAAGCAGAAGGCTCCTATCAGGGTGGTCAGGCGGATTTTCAGCGGCTCATTGTGATAGACAGCAAAGACAAGACGGTCCGTCAGCTCAAGATCGACCGCGACACCATGGCAGAGGTGACGGTGCTTGGCATGCTGGGCAATCCGGTGGGCACCACTCAGATGCAGATCAGCCTTGCCCATGGCTTTGGCGATGGCAAGGAGGAAAGCTGCGGCTATGCCCGTGATGCAGTGTCCCGCCTGCTGCAGGGGGAAAACATTGATTTCTATCTGGCTATGAGTCTGGACGGCATCTCGGTGCTGAACGATCTGGCAGGCGGTGTGACGGTGACGCTGGAGGATGACTTCTCCGCAGCAGACCCGGCCATGACCAAGGGAACGACCCTGACACTGCATGGCGATCAGGCCGAGATCTTTGTGCGCAGGCGCATGGATGTTGGCGAGGGCACCAACGAAGCCCGCATGGTGCGGCAGGAAGAGTACCTTGCACAGCTTTCCGCACAGCTGGAAAGCAGGGTGCAGCAGGATCAGCAGTTCACCGCACAGGTGTACGATGCGCTGCAGCCTTATCTGGTCACCGACCTTGCAAAGGGTCAGCTGGTCAATGAGGTGTGGGCCGCAAAGGACGATACTGTGGAACCTGCCATTGCACTGGAGGGCGAGCATAAGGTGGCAGAGGACGGATTCACCGAGTTCTATCCGACCGAAGCTTCCATCCAGAAGGCGGTTCTGACGCTGTTCTGGGAGCCTGTTGAAAAATGATGTAAATGTTGAAAAACATTTGCGATAGAAAGCAGCATCTTGGGGGGTGCGGCTTGAAGTGAAAGGAGTTTTTATTATGAAGAAAGTTATCAGCGCTGTTCTGACCGCTGCTATGGTCGTGGGCATGGGTGTGTCTGTTCTGGCAGCAACGCCCAGCAAGACTGTGGCAGATGAGGTCAAGGCCAGCGGTTCTGCTACCGTCACCGGTGTTCTGGGCATTGTCAGCGATGCGAAGGTCACTGCCAAGGAGGATACCGCTCAGGTCGAGAAAGTCCTGCAGGACATCACTTCTGATGCAGACCTGCAGAAGGCTGCGGGCGCTTCGAAAGAAAAGAAGACGACTGTAGATGTTACTGTAACGCAGGCCTTTGAGATGCAGACCTCTAACCTGCTCGACGCTGCAAATGTTAAGCTGACCATTGAGTCCAAGGTCGTTGAGGCTGCTTACGAGGACAACGAGGAAGTTACCGTTCTGGTGGCTGTGCCCAAGACGAAGGCAGACGGCACTGTGACCTATACCTACTATACTGTGGCCGGTAAGGTCGTGGATGGCAAGATCGTGGTGAACCTGAAGGGCCGTCAGGTCAAGCTCTATGGCTCCAACTTCGTTCTGGTGGCTGTGAAGACCATTGAGGGCTAAGAACTAGAAATGTTCTGCGGCGCTCCCTGATGAAAAAAGGGGAACGCCGCATTTTTGGCGTACAGGATTTGACGTACGGGGTTTAGAAAAATAGAGGAAAGGGCGCAACGCCCGGGCCGCATGGGCGGCAATATTATGCAGTATTATATAAGTAAGGAGTGAAATCGTGCAGCAAGATACTTTTGTGAAGGAGCGCACAGCTTTAGCGGTACAGCCGGAACAGGGAGAAGACACCATTGATCTGCTGGAACTGTTCATGGGTCTGCTGGCCCACTGGACGCTCATTGCAGCCACGGCTGTGGCGGGTGCCGTGCTGATGGCGCTTTATACGTTTTTTCTGGTAACGCCGATGTACAAGGCGACGGCCACCATTTATGTGGTCAGCCGCAATGATTCGGTGCTGAACTTCTCCGATCTGCAGGTCGGCAGCGAGCTGACCAGCGATTACATCAAGGTCTTTGAAATGTGGGAAGTCCACGAAAAGGTCATCAGCAATCTGGACCTGAATTACACCTACACCGATATGGCCAGTATGCTGTCTGTCACCAACACCAGCGACACCCGTATGCTGGATATCACGGTCACAAACCCGGATCCGGAAGAAGCGGCAGCGATCGCAAACGAGTATGCGGATGTGGGCGCAAAGTACATCTCGGAAAAGATGAAGACGGACGAGCCCACCCTGATGTCTTCTGCGCGTGTGCCGGAGAATCCGTTCAGCCCCAACAAGGCCAAGAACATCCTGCTGGGCTTTGTAGTGGGCTTTGTGCTGGCCTGCGCCGTGGTGGTGCTGCGGACCATGCTGGACGATACCTACAAGTCTGCCGATGATATCCGCAAGTACACCGGTATGGTCGTGCTGGCATCGATCCCGCTGGCCGATGCTGGCGAACAGCCGAAGGAGAAAAATGAGTTCAAGCGCCGCACCAAGCGGTTTGCCGATGATGTCCGCCGCCGTGTGGGTGGCAGCTCTGGGAGGAAAGCATGAAACAGCTGAAGATCACAAAATTTCCGGCTCTGGATTATGCGGGAAATGAAGCCTTTAATACCCTGAGCACCAACCTCTCCTTTGCAGGTGCGAATGTCAAAAAGATCATGATCACCAGCTGCCATGCTTCAGAGGGTAAGAGCTATCTGTCCATGAACCTGATGCGCACGCTGGCACAGCGCGGCATCAAGGTGGCGCTGGTGGACGCAGACCTGCGCCGCAGCATGGTCAACAGTGACTACGGCCTGAAATTTGAGGATGGCCGCAGCGATGGCAAGGGCCTTTCCCATTTTCTGGCCGGTATGGTGGGCATGGATGAGGTCATCTACCAGACCGACATTCCCAACGCGATCATGGTGCCGGTGGGCCGCGATGTGCCCAACCCGCTGGCGCTGCTGACCAACAGCCATTTTGCCGAACTGCTGGATATGCTGGCCAGAATGGCAGATTACGTCATTGTGGACGCACCCCCGGTGGGCGTGGTCATCGATGCGGCAGAAATCGCCAAGGCATGTGACGGCACCCTGATCGCAGTGAACTACAACGATGTGAGCCGTCAGGAGCTGCTGGACGTGAAGCAGCAGATCGAGCAGACCGGCTGCCCCATTCTGGGCACGGTGCTCAATCAGGTGGACTACGACAACTATATGGGCCGCAAGTACTACAAATCCTACTCAAAGTATGGAAAGTACGGTTATTACAAAAAGTATTATAGACGGAGCCACGAAGCGGAAAAGAAATGAGCGGCTTTACGGATTATCATGCGCACTTCGTCTACGGCGTGGACGATGGTGCGCAGACCAGAGAAGAAATGTATGCCATGCTGGATGCAGCGGCAGCAGACGGTGTGCGGCACCTGTTTGCCACCTCCCACAGTACGCCGGGCATGGAACGCTTCCCGCAGGAAGTCTATGACCGGCATCTGGCTCTGGCCCGCGCATACTGCACACAAAAAGGCTACGACCTGAAGCTGGAGCACGGCTCTGAGCTGCTGTATACCCCTGCGGCGGGATATGCGGCAGTCCAGCGCCAGCTGCTGACCTTGGGAGATACCGGCTGGGTGCTGCTGGAGTTCGTGCCGAACATAACGGCAAAGGAGCTGGAAACGGCTCTGCAGGAGATCACGGGTGCGGGTTACCGCATTCTGGTGGCCCACATTGAGCGGTATCCCTGCCTTGCGCAGCACGGCCTGCTGGCCCGCCTGCATGAACAGTACCGGCTGCGCTGCCAGATCAACTGCTCGGCTGTGCTGGACAGCGGCTTCTGGCAGCGGATGCGGCTGGAGCACTGGGTCAAGGCGGGGCTGGTGGACGCGGTCTCTTCCGATGCACACAACTGCACCTCCCGCCCGACCCGGATGCGGCAGGCCTACGCGCAGCTGTGCAGCCATGTGGGAGAAACTATGGCACAAAAATTGACAGGGTTGGACGGCACGGAGTATCTTGTATAACTGCCTTTGCTGCCGGAAATAAGAACCGACTCAGACACCTCTTTCGGTCAGTGGTTTTGCGGACAAACTGCACGGAAGAGGTGCTTTTTCGTAATTAAGATAAGGTTTCCGTTTTTTTGTGCAAAAATAACTTGCGAATCAGCGGGTGACGTGTTAAACTGAACAAGGGGGATCGTTTTGATCGTAAGCTTGCGGGGGTGTTATTAAATGAAGATATTGGTCGTCGATGACGGACAGCTTGCGATCAACTCGCTGGTCCGCATCCTGTGCCGTGTTGCACCCGACTGTGATTATATCAGCGCCATGACCACCGAAGATGCTCTGACATGGATGCGTCAGGGGCCTATGGATGCTGCCTTTCTGAATCTGGAAATGCCCGGCATGAACGGGCTTGGTTTGGCGCGCATGATCCAGAAGCTGCAGCCGCGCTGCAACATCATTGTGGTGACAGAGCATCCGGAACATGCGCTGGAAGCACTGCAGATCTTCGTCAGCGGCTTTCTGCTCAAGCCCGCAAACGAGGATGATGTCAAGAATGTGCTGAAGCATCTGCGCTACCCGCCGGAGGATGGTCCGGCAGGCGTCAAGATCCAATGCTTCGGCAATTTTGAGATCTTTGTCAATGGGCGCACACTGGCCTTCAAGCGCAGCAAGAGCAAAGAGCTGCTGGCCTATCTGGTGGACCGCAACGGTGCCACCTGTACCAACGGTGAAATGCTGGCGGTGCTGTGGGAGGACAAACCCGATACCGCATCCCTGCACAGCCATCTGCGCAACCTGATCTTTGACCTGAGCCATGCGCTGGAAGATGCAGGTGTTACCGGCCTGCTCATCCGCGGCCGCAGCACGCTGGCCATCGATACGGGCAAGGTGGACTGCGATTATTACAACTTCCTGAAAGGCGACCGCTCGGCCATCAACTCCTACCGGGGCGAGTATATGACCCAGTATTCCTGGGCAGAGGTGACCCGCTCGGCGCTGCGCCAGCAGGCAAGCGCCCAGAAAACGGCGTCCATTCCCAGCTATTACGCGCCGACCGAATTTTAAAGCAAAAAGAAAGCACTGCATTGCAGTGCTTTTCTTTTTGTCGAAATGCTTTTAGTTTTTCAAATGGGCATCCCAGCCGGAAGAGGTAATGATCTGCTGATCCGGTGTGCACCACATGGCTTCCACGCCGTCCAGACTTTCCACGATCTTCAGCCCGTCCTCCAGCGGCTGGCAGAACAGGCCGGTGGTCAGGCAGTCGGCCAGGCCGGAGTCGCTGCACAGCACGGTCACGCCATTGAAGTAGGTGGAAGGGAACAGGGTGTCCGGGTCGATCAGGTGGTGATAGCGCTTGCCGTCCACCACAAAGTAGCGCTGGTAGTCGCCGCTGGTCACAAGGGCCATATCGCTCATGTTGATGGCACCGCTCAGCATGGAACTGGCGGTGTACAGGTCGGAAGCGTTCCACGGGTTTTCCACACCGCCGGTCCACTGGCTGCCGTCCGGCTTTGTGCCGATGGCACGCAGATTGCCGCCCACGCTCACCAGAGCGCTGGTCAGGCCGCGGGCCTCGGCTGCCTGACATGCCATTTCCACGGCATAGCCCTTGCCCACGCTGCCCACGTCCAGCCGCATGTCCGGGTCGGCCAGATAGACGGTCTTGGCGTCCTCGTCGATGATGACATTGTTGATGTCGCAGTGCTGGGCGGCAGCTTCCAGCTCGTCCATGCCGGGCAGCTTGTTGTCCGCATCGGTCTCGGTGGCCTCGGCCGCTTCGCGGTAGTTGTGCCAGATGTTCAGCACGCTGCCCATGGCGATGTTCAGCTTGCCGTTGGTAGTGGCGTACATCTGGTCGGCCAGCTCCAGCATGGAAAGGATGCGGTCATCCACCTCCACGGGGGCCTTGCCGGCGTTGTCGTTGATGGTCTTCACGTTGGTCACGCCGGGGTAATCGTTGTAGATGTCGTACAGCTGATTGTAGGTGACAAGGTCTGCGTGCAGAGCGTCCATCTGGGTCTTGAACACCTCTTCGCTCTCACAATAGGCGATCACCTGCGTTACGGTGTCGAACACATCGTAAAAAATGGTGGAGTAGCGGGTCAGCTCCTTCTTTTTGGGGGCACAAGCGGCCAGCAGGCTCAGGCAGAGCGCACCGGCCAGCAGCATGCTGACCAAACGGTTTGCGCGGGTCTTCATAGAGTCTGGTTCTCCTTTGCGGCGGTAACGGCTGCGTGCTCCTCCTGCAGGTGGGCCAGCAGGTCGCCGAACACCCAGCTGCGGTTGGAGGGAGTGACCACAGCCTTGAGCGGGATGTTCACCTGTGCCTGCTTCATCAGGTCCAGCAGGGTGTCCACATCCTTATCCTTGAAGTTTGCCAGCACCAGTGCCGGGGGGTAGGCACCCGGTTCCAGCACCAGCGTGCGGGCGGTTCGGGTCTCCACCTCGCCCAGCAGCTGGGCAACGGTCTTGCCGGCATCCGCAGGAGACACGAGCAGCAGCTTCATGCCAAAGGCGGGGGCCATGCCCTCCAGCTTGCCGCGGTCGGCATTGGAAAGATTCCAGCCCAGCGCCAGCGGCACACCGGCGTTCTGGTTGCGTGCGATATGTGCTTTCATAACGATACCTCTTTTTAAGGGATGATTTCAAAATACACTATAGTATACCACAAACCAGAGCAAACGAAAAGCCCGGGCCTTTCTCTGAGCGGAAACAGGCCCGGACTTTTTCTGTTCGGTCAAACGGTAAAAGGAAAAATCATTTCCGGCTGGTAAGCCGGTTCAGCAGCATCACGGACAGAACGATGATGCCGATGACGAGGATGATGCCGACCATTCCGATGAGCATCATCGGCAGGGTGACCATCCACGAAGAAAGATGAAGCATAAGTACACCTCCGTTAAGCCATCAGGGTCAGGATGAGACCGCCTGCAATGACGGATGCGATCTGCCCCGAAACATTGACGCTGATGGAATACATCAGCAGGAAATTCTGGCTGTCCTCTTCCAGACCCATCTTGTTGACGACGCGGCCGCTCATGGGGAAAGCCGAGATGCCGGCTGCACCGATCATCGGGTTCAGCTTTTTGCCCTCGGGCAGGAAAAGATTCAGCAGCTTTGCAAACAGCACGCCGCCTGCGGTATCAAAGACGAAGGCCACCAGACCCAGTGCAAGGATCAGTAGCGTGTCGGGCCGGACGAACTTGTCTGCGGTCATCTGCCCGGCAACGGTCAGGCCCAGCACAATGGTGATCAGGTTTGCCAGCACATTCTGTGCGGTCTCGCTGAGCACGTTCAGCACGCCGCACTCCCGCAGCAGGTTGCCGAACATCAAAAAGCCCACCAGCGCCACACTGGCAGGGGCGACCATGCCCGCAATGATGGTCACGACGATGGGGAACAGGATCTTGGTCAGCTGGGTAACGCTGCCTTTTTCATAAGGCATCCGGATGAGGCGCTCCTTTTTGGTGGTCAGCAGCCGGATAACGGGCGGCTGCACGATGGGCACCAGGGCCATGTAGCTGTAGGCTGCTACCATGATTGCACCGAGATACTGGGAGTTGAGGGTGTTTGCCACAAAGATGGCAGTGGGGCCGTCCGCTGCACCGATGACAGCAATGGAGGCGGCATCCTTCAGGTCAAAGAAGAAGCCCGCCAGAAACAGGGTGAAAAAGATACCGAACTGTGCCGCCGCACCAAAGAGCATCAGCCACGGCTTTTCCAGCAGCGGGCCAAAATCGATCATGGCACCAATGCCGATGAAGAGCAGCAGCGGGAACAGCTCGTTGGACATGCCCGCATCAAACAGAGCGGAAATTGGGCCTACCGTATCGCCCTGCGTGATGGCACCCGACAGGGGCAGGTTGACCAGAATGGCACCAAAGCCCATGGGTAAAAGCAGGCTCGGCTCCATTTTTTTGGCGATGGCAAGGTAAATGAGCAGCGCACCGATGGCCCACATCACCACCATCTGCCATGTCAGGTTTCCAAAGTTGGAAAACAGACTTGCGAATGTGTTCAGAAAGTTCATGCTTTTTCTTTGCCTCCTTGTGCTCCGGTACAGCGGCAAGAAAAAAGAGACCTCTGCCACAGTACCTTGTCTGTGACAAAAGTCTCAAGCGAACACATGACATCGGGCATTTTGCCGTGATGACGCTGCCATGCAGCCGTTTTCCGGATTACAAAACGGAAAACGGCCCTTTACTCCCTTTTATCGAATGCATTAAAACAGAAAACAGAGGAAAAGTCAAGGCAAATGCGGAAATCTTTCCTGCATCTTATCCGGGCCGCAGAGCACCACCATCCATGATCGGGCGGCTGTTGTGGTCCATTATGGCCTTGCCATGGCCGTGCGGATCGACCTGTTCCAGCTTTAAAAAGTCCATGATCTGCTCCGGCAGCAAAAATCGCGCCCTGTATGCTTTGCTTTTTGCTGCATTTTCTGCAAAAAACGGGACAAGCCGAAGCAGTTTGTGCTATACTGTGAGCAGGCTGCGCCCCTTGCGTGCAGCTGAAAAGTCGAAAATCCAGCCTGTTTCTGCAGCCACAGCAGGATCTTGTGAGAAAAAGCCCTGGAACCCGCCTGTGACTGCGGAATATTCGCCAGTTTCTTTGTTTTCAGATACACCCTGAGCAGACCGCAAACGGATAGAAGGAGCATTTCCATGATCACCATCTCAGAACGCAGAGAGCAGGAATCTGCTAAAAATTTTGTCCTGCGGGTGCTGATCGATAACATCGTCAACACCCGTCTGGAACCCGGAGAAAAACTCAACGAGCCGGAGCTGTGCGAGCAGCTGGGGGTCAGCCGCACCCCCTTCCGGGAAGCAGAGCTGGAGCTGGCGCAGCGACGGCTGATCGAGATCCGGCCCAAGATCGGTACCTATGTCTCCCTCATCGACGCCGGGCTGGTGGAAGAGGTCCGGCATCTCCGGGCAGTGCTGGAAACAGAGCTGGCGGGGATGGCCTGCGAAATGCTGACCAAACAGGAGCTCGACCGTCTGTGGGAGAATGTGGCGCTGTGGCAGATGTACATTCAGCGGGCGCAGGAGGAAAAGATCTTTGCACTGGATAAGGAGTTCCACAAAATGCTGTATGAGTTGTGCGGCTGCCCTTACTGGTATGAGCTGGTGGAAAATCTGGCCCCTCATTTCGACCGCACCACGATGCTCAGCTTCCGCTGCCGTCCGGCAGAGGCGATTTTGGATGACCACACCAGCCTGCTGAAGGCCATCGAGGCAAAGGATACCGCCGCTGCCCGCACCATTGCCGCCCGGCATATGCAGCGGTACACCGAAAATCTGGCCACCATCCGGAAGTCCTTCCCCCAATATTTCAAGTGAATGCTGCGGGGGCACCCCGGACAAGAATAAAACGGCCCCGGAAAGCGTTTTCAGAAGCTTTCCGGGGCCGCTGCTTTTATTGCCGCTCTTCTTTTGCACGCAGGCGGCGGCAGGCGTCCTCCTTCACAAGCTCGAGGATCACCGCAGTCAGGGGGATGAAGAAGATGATGCCGATGATGCCAAAGAGCTTTCCGCCGATCATGGCGGCAACAAGGGTGTAAAGGGGAGAAAGCCCCACGGACTTGCCCACCACGCGGGGATAGATGAACTGATTTTCAATGAACTGCACGGCAAGATAAACGATGAGGCAGCGCACCGCCAGCACAGGGTCCACCAAAAGCACAAGGAACACGCTGACTACGCAGGAGATCAGCGCGCCGACGTAGGGAATGATGGCGCAGATGGCGGTCAGCATCCCCACAAGACTGCCGTAGGGGATCCGGAAAACGGAGAACGCAAGGGTCATGAGGACGCCGAGGATCACCGCCTCGCTGCATTGTCCGGTAAGAAAGTTTGCGAAAGACTGGCGGAACGCTCTGCAGAACTTCAGCAGCCCGGCGGCGTGGTTCGGCTTCAGATAGGCGCACACCAGCGTGCGGGCGTGTCGGCAGAGACTTTCCGAGCCAAGGGACATATAGATGGAGATGATCAGGGCAAAGGAGGCTGTCACCGCAATGTTCACCGTGGCAGATACGGCGCTTACCGCGTTGATCAACACAGTATCGATGCCGGCAGTGATCTTGTGCAGCAGCTGCTCCCAGTTGATGCCTTCCAGCCAGCTCATCAGCCAGCCTGTGTCGGCATTCTGCGCACTCAGATAGGCGGTCCAGCGGGGAATGTTTGCCTCGATCTGCAGATAGAGACTGTGGAAGGACTGCACAAGCTCCGGGATCAGCAGAGTGAGAGCCAGCACCAGCACAAGCACAACGCCCAGCAGCGTGATGGAAAAGCTGATAAGGCGGATGGCTTTATCCGACGGCTGCTTTCTGGCCTTGCGGAACAGATGTTTCAGCCGCTTTTCCAGCCCACTCATGGGCACGTTGATAAAAAGTGCCAGAATGCCGCCTGCCAGAATGGGCAGGACCAGATCCACGAGCTCTGCCGCAAAGGCCAGAACGGTGGAAAGCCGCAGCAGTGCAACAAAAAGCGTTACGCCCACAACAGTTACGAGCAGATATTGTTTGGTTTTTGGTTCCATGACGAAGTTCCTTTCCCGGAGCCGGCGGCTGAAATTTGCAAAGAGACGGTCTGCGGACTCTTTTCCGTATTGTAACCAGAAGAAAAGGGCTTGTCAAGACGCCGGGAAGGGGGGAAAGGCTTTTGATTTGGCTCAGGCTGCAAAAGCGGATTTCCGTGCAGGCATCCCTACCACCCTTGTTTCCATCCCGCAGAACCATTATAATAGGGGCAAAAGACAAAGCTGAAAAGGGGATATTTCATGGGAGAAGCAGAAGTCAGCCGCTTTCTCTGCATTCTGATCAAAATGGGAGAAGCACTGCAGAACAGCGGGGCCGAGGTTTTCCGCGTAGAAGATACTTTGAACCGCATCGCAGCCGCATACGGCGCGCAGGAGGTCAATGTGTTCGTCATCACATCCAGCATCGTTGTCACCCTGACAATGCCGCAGCTCCCGCCGCAGACCCAGACACGCCGTCTGCGCCATGCGTCCGGGAACGATCTGCTCATGCTGGAAGAGCTCAATGCACTCAGCCGCCGGATCTGCGCGGCACCGCCCTCTGTGGAGGAATTTCAAAGGCAGCTGGACGCCATCCTTGCCAAGCGTGCAGACCCCCGGCTCCGGCTGGCGGGCAGCGTGCTGGCCGCTTCCAGCTTTGCCGTGTTCTTTGGAGGCAGCCTGTGGGACGGCCTGCTGGCCGGTGTCATTGCAGTGCTGGTCTTCTGGATGGAGCGCTGCCTTGCACCGTTCTGCATGAACGGCGTGGAATTTCAGTTCATCGCCTCATTTTGCTGCGGCATTTCCACCCTGCTGTTCTGCCGCATCGGGCCGCAGCTCCACGCAGACAAGATCCTCATTGGCATCATCATGCTGCTGATCCCCGGCATCATGCTGACAAATTCCATCCGGGATATCCTGCTCGGCGATATCATTTCCGGCTCTCTGCGGCTGGTGGAGGCCATTCTGATGGCCGCAGTCCTTGCACTGGGCATGATGGCAGCCATCTGGCTGATGGGAGGGATCGCATGATGCAGGTCTTATCGCAGCTGCTCAGCGCAGCTTTGGGCTCTGTCGGCTTCGGGCTGATCTTCAACCTGAACCGGCGCTACCTGCCTGCCGCCGCTGTGGGCGGGTTTCTGGCGTGGCTGGCCTACCTGCTGGCCGATCATGCACTGAGCAGCGCCTTTCTTGCAAATCTGCTGGCCGGTTTTTGTGCCGCCTTCTATGCCGAGATCCTTGCCCGGTGCTGCAATGCGCCTTCCACGCCGTTTTTCATCACGTCGGCCATTCCCCTCATCCCCGGCAGCACGCTTTACTACTGCATGAATGCGGTGGTCTCCAGTGATCTGCAGGCGGCAGAGCACTTTGGGGAGCAGACTTTTCTGGCCGCCCTCGGCATTGCAAGCGGCATGGCGATCGCGTGGTGTCTGGCAGATCTGAGCCGGAAGCTCCATGTGCTTCTGATCCGGCTCCGCAAATGATTTGTACGGTCAGCTCTGGAAAATCACATGGATTTTACAGGGAGATGATTGCAACGGTACGGAGATCCGGTTACACATTATAAATATTTTTATCGAAAAAATGGATGCCTCCCGCTCAATGCAGGGAAGCATCCATTTTGGATCTGTATTCAGAAAATCGTGGTTCGTCTGCCGACCGGCTTTCAGCGTGTCAGTTCATCTTCTTGCCGAAGAACTCCACCTCTTTGCTCACGAACTGCATCAGCTCGTCGAACTGATCCGGGGTCAGGCTCTGGGCACCGTCGCACTTGGCCTTGGCGGGATTATTGTGCACCTCGATCATCAGGCCGTCGGCACCGGCGGCAACGGCAGCCTTTGCCAGCTCCGGCACCATCCATGCATGGCCGCAGGCGTGGCTGGGGTCCACGACAACGGGCAGGTGGGTCATCTTGTGCAGCATCACCACACCGGCAAGGTCGAGGGTGTTGCGCATGCTGGTTTCAAAGGTGCGGATGCCGCGCTCGCAGAGGATGACGTTCTCGTTGCCTTCGGCCATGATGTACTCGGCGCTCATCACGAACTCTTCCAGCGTGTTGGCAAGGCCGCGCTTGAGCAGCACCGGCTTTTTCTGGCGGCCGACGGCCTTGAGCAGCTCAAAGTTCTGCATGTTGCGGGCACCCACCTGAATGAGGTCCACGTTCTCGAACAGCGGCAGGTGCTCGGTGTTCATGATCTCGGTGACGATGGGGGAGCCGGTGGCACGGCGTGCCAGCTTGAGCAGGTCCAGACCCTCGCTGCGCATTCCCTGGAAGGAGTACGGAGAGGTGCGGGGCTTGAACGCGCCGCCGCGCAGCAGGGAAGCACCGGCGGCCTTGACCCGCTGTGCACAGTAGGTGATCTGCTCCTCGCTCTCGATGCTGCAGGGGCCTGCAATGACCGCAAAGTTTCCGCCGCCGATCTTGACGCCGTCCACATCGATGACGCTGTCATCCGGATGGAACTTACGGTTGGCCTTTTTGTAGGGCTCCGTCACCCGGCGGCAGGTCTCCACCACCGGGTTTGCCAGCACCCAGCTTTCGGCCACGGCCTTGGTGTCGCCGATCAGGCCCAGAATGTGACTCTCACTGCCCTTGGAGTCGTTGATCTGCAGGCCCATGTCCTGCAGTTCGTGGCAGAACTCGCGTACCTGTACTTCGGGTGCATCCTGTTTCAATACGATGATCATGTTTTTTGTCTCCTTTGCCTTATCGTGTGAACGGCGAGGGAGACCGGCTCCTTTGCCGCAGCTTGCATTGTCACACTTCAGTGCTCTGAAGTGTGTGACGCTATGATATCACTTCAGGAAACTGAAGTCAAGAGAAATTTTGAAATTTTATGGAGAAAGTGGTAGAATGGGGGCGGGAAAAGGAAAGCTGGCTCGTCCTCTCAGCTTCGCCTGTGCTCAGCAGCTCCCCCAAAGGGAAGTGTAGCACTGTGCCAGCAATGACGGAGAGGGCGAGGACGCTGACCCAATATCGTTATCCTTAAAAATAGAACAAGCTAAATATAAAGGGGAATATCACAATGGGAAAAGAAGCAAAAACCAATGCCATGCGCATTCTGGAACGTGAAAAGGTACCCTACACCGCCCACGAGTACGCCCACGAAGAGGGCGTGGCTGTGGACGGCGTGACCGTGGCAGCCAGCATGGGCGAGGACCCGGCCTGCGTGTACAAAACGCTGGTAACGCAGGGAGCCAGCAAAAACTATTTCGTCTTCGTCATTCCGGTGGCAGCGGAGCTGGATCTGAAGGCCGCCGCCCGCAGTGTGGGCGAAAAGAGCGTGGCGATGATCCATGTGGCCGATATCAACAAGGTCACTGGTTATGTGCGCGGCGGCTGCAGCCCGGTGGGCATGAAAAAACAGTACAAGACCGTGTTTGACGAGAGCGTGCTGACACAGCAAAAGGTATATGTCTCCGGCGGCCGCATCGGCACACAGGTGTGCTGTGCCCCGGCAGACCTTATCCGCGCAGCGCGGGCAGCAACTGCAAAGATCATCTTCTGAGAGGACGAGGACACTTAAAAGTCGGTCTTTTTCCCCAAAAAGCCGGAGCACTTCTTTACCTAAAATATACCTAAACTATAAGTCATACTTAGAAAGAAAAACAATGTCGAAACTGCACAAAACTTTTGAAAGTTTTTTGGCGGCATGAAAACACAAGGTAGAATTTATGGAAACGCCCTTTTCAAAGCGTTTCTTTTGCCGTAAACTGTATGTAGTACAGGGACGGATGGCCCGCAGAACGGGCTTTTGCCGTCCCTGAAAAACGCAGGCACAAAGAGTTGCGGAGGAAAACTTCAATGATGAAGATGCTGGCCGGTCTCATGAGTCAGAACAACATTCATGCAAGTCAGGGGCATCGTGCAACTTTGTGCGGCGTGTGGGAAAAGCGTATGCAGAAATAAAGGCGGTGGTACGGGGGTACCACAGCCTTTTTTGTTTGTCGGGATCAAGAAAGAGAGGTTTGGATATGGTTCGTAAAGTGGCTGTGATCATGGGTTCAGACAGTGATTGGCCGGTGGTGAAGGGAGCCTGCGCTCAGCTCAAGGCGCTGGAGATCCCGTTTGAGGCCCACATCCTTTCGGCGCACCGCACTCCTGCCGAGGCGGCAGAGTTTGCAAAGAACGCCCGCGCCAAGGGCTTTGGTGTGATCCTGTGCGCGGCAGGCATGGCGGCCCATCTGGCCGGTGCCTTTGCGGCCAACACCACCCTGCCGGTGATCGGCATTCCCATGAAGGGCGGTGCCATGGATGGTCTGGATGCACTGCTTGCCACGGTCCAGATGCCCAGCGGCATCCCGGTGGCAACGGTGGCTCTGAACGGTGCCAAGAACGCCGCATGGCTGGCAGCGGAAATCCTGGCTTTGAGCGATGACGCTCTGGCCGAAAAGCTGGCTGCAGAGCGCACCGCCATGGCTGCACAGATCGCCGCCAAAGAGGAAAAATTGCAGAACGAACTGAACGAGCTGTAAGACGCGGATCCTCTCCGTCACGCCTGCGGCGTGCCACCTCTCCCGAAGGGCGAGGCCTTACGCCATCTGACGGGAAAGCAGTATAAAAGCTCCCCCCTCGGGGGAGCTGGCATTGCGGAGCAATGACTGAGAGGGTTTCAGAGCGAAAAAGGAGAACCAATGTCTGATTTTTCATATCCACTGCATGAAGAATGCGGTGTTTTCGGCATCTATGACCGTGCCGGTACCGAGGATGTGGCCGCTGCCGCCTACTCGGCCCTGTATGCCCTGCAGCACCGTGGTCAGGAGAGCTGCGGCATCGCTGTGAACGATGACGGTGTCATTGTCGGCCACCGCGACCTCGGCCTTGTGAACGAGGTGTTCACCCCGGCAGTGCTGGCAAGTCTGGCAAACCCCAGTGCGCACATGGCCACCGGTCACGTGCGCTACGCTACGGCAGGCAGCCGTGTGCGGGCCAATGCACAGCCCATGATCGTCCGACACGGCCGCGGCACCATGGCCCTGTGCCACAACGGCAACCTGACCAATGCCATTGAACTGCGCCGCCAGCTGGAAAACGAGGGTGCCATCTTCCACGGCTCCTCGGACACCGAGGTCATCTGCTACCTCGTCACCCGCAACCGCCTGCGCATGGGCAGCATCGAGACCGCCATCAGCAAGACGATGGATGTGCTGGAAGGTGCCTACAGTCTGGTGATCATGTCGGCCACCAAGCTCATTGCAGTGCGTGACCCCCGCGGCTACCGGCCCCTGTGCATCGGTACTCTGCCCGGCGGCGGCTACGTGTTTGCCAGCGAGAGCTGTGCACTGGACGCTGCCGGTGCCACCCTGCTGCGGGACGTGGAGCCCGGCGAGATCGTGGTGGCAGACGCAAAAACCGGCGAGCTGCGCAGCATCAAGGACCATTGCGGACGCCCGGACACCCAGATGTGCGTGTTCGAGTTCATCTATTTTTCCCGCCCGGACAGCATCATCGAGGGCAGCTCGGTGCACGAGGCCCGCAAGCAGGCAGGCCGCTTCCTGGCGCAGGAGCATCCGGTGCAGGCCGATGTGGTCATCGGCGTGCCGGATTCCGGTCTGGATGCAGCGCTCGGCTACTCGCAGGAGAGCGGCATCCCCTATGGCATCGGCTTTATCAAAAACAAATACATCGGCCGCACCTTCATTCAGGGCAGCCAGAAGCAGCGTGAGAACAGCGTGCGCATCAAGCTGAACGTCGTTTCCAGCACGGTCAAGGGCAAGCGGGTGGTGCTGGTGGATGACTCCATCGTGCGCGGCACCACCTCTGCCCGCATCATCAAGCTGCTGCGAGACGCCGGTGCCACCGAGGTGCACTTTATGGTGTCGGCCCCGCCGTTCAAGTACCCCTGCTACTTCGGCACCGATATCCCGGACCAGAAGCTGCTGGTGGCCACGGGCCGCACCGTGGAGCAGATCAATGAGATCATCGGGGCCGATACACTGGGCTATCTGTCCACCGAGCATGTGGTACAGCTGGCCAAAAACGCAAAATGCGGATTCTGCACCGCCTGCTTTACCGGCGAATACGCCGTAAGGCCGGATGAGGTGCTTTCCACCGATATTCACGAACGCCACCTGAACGACCGTCCCAAGGACGAGAAAAAATTAGGAGAGTAAGACCATGGAAAAGAGCTATTCTGAAAGCTACGCAGCCGCCGGTGTGGACATCACCGCAGGCTACCGCTCCGTTGAACTGATGAAGCAGTATGTGGCCCGTACCATGAACGAGCATTGCATCGGAGGCTTGGGCGGCTTTGGTGGTCTGTTCGAGCTGGACTGCACCGGTTATAAGCACCCGGTGCTGATCTCCGGCACCGATGGCGTGGGCACCAAGCTGAAGATCGCCATGATCATGGACAGGCACGATACCATCGGCATCGACTGCGTGGCCATGTGCGTCAACGATGTGATCTGCGCCGGTGCAAAGCCGCTGGTGTTCCTGGATTATATCGCCTGCGGCCGCAACATTCCCGAGAAGATCGCCGAGATCGTCAAGGGCGTGGCCGAGGGCTGCGTGCAGGCCGACTGCTCTCTGGTGGGCGGCGAAACTGCCGAGCACCCGGGCATGATGCCGGAGGAGGAATACGATCTGGCCGGCTTCACCGTGGGCGTTGTGGATAAGGAAAAGATCCTCAGCAACGAGACCATGGCAGCCGGTGATGTGATCATCGCCCTGCCTTCCACCGGTGTACACTCCAATGGTTTCTCGCTGGTGCGCAAGATCTTTGACATTGACGCAAACCCCGATGTGCTGCACACCAAGCCGGAAGAGCTGGGCGGCAAGACCCTCGGCGAGGCCCTGCTGGCCCCCACCAAGATCTACGTAAAGCCTGTGCTCAAGGTACTGGAAGAGGTGGATGTGAAGGGCATTTCCCACATCACCGGCGGCGGCTTCTATGAGAACATTCCCCGCAGCCTGAAGAAGGGCTGCTGCGCACGCATCAACAAGGCCGATGTCCGTACCCCGGCGCTGTTCCAGCTGATGCAGAAGACCGGCAACATCTCCGAGCATGACATGTTCAACACCTTCAACATGGGCGTGGGCATGGTGCTCACCGTCCCCGCAGAGCAGGCCGACAAGGCACTGGAGATCCTGCACGCAAACGGCGAGCCGGAAGCTTACCGTCTGGGCGTCATTGCAGAAGGTGAGGGCGTGGAGCTGTGCTGAACATTGCAGTTTTAGTCTCCGGCGGCGGCACCAACCTGCAGGCTCTGCTGGACAGCGAAGCCCGGGGCGAGAACCCCAACGGCAGGATCAACCTCGTGGTGGCCTCCAAGCCCGGTGTCTATGCGCTGGAACGGGCCGCAAAGGCCGGTGTGGAAGGCTGCGTGGTGCGCCGCAAGGATTACGAGAACAGTGAGGATTTCGACGCAGCTCTGCTGAAAACGTTGAAAGACCACAACATCGATCTGGTGGTGCTGGCAGGCTTTCTGTCCGTGCTGGGGCCCAGTGTCATTGAAGCGTATCCCCGCCGCATCCTGAATGTGCACCCGGCGCTTATCCCGTCTTTCTGCGGGCCCGGCATGTACGGCCTGCGTCCGCATGAAGCGGCTCTGGCCCGGGGCTGCAAGGTGACCGGTGCCACCGTCCACTTCGTGAACGAAGAGTGCGACGGCGGTCCCATCCTGCTGCAGAAGGCCGTGGACATCCTGCCCGGCGACACCCCCGAGGTGCTGCAGAAGCGTGTGATGGAGCAGGCCGAATGGAAGCTGCTGCCCAAGGCGGTGGCTATGATCTGTAACGGTGAAGTGGAGTAAAAACTCCTTCCGTCACGCCTGACGGCGTGCCACCTCCCTCAAGGAGGGAGGCAAGGCTCCCTCTCCGAGGGGGCTGTCGCCGCAGGCGACTGGGGGAGTTCCGTAATAGGAGAATTTGACATGGAAAAAATCAACCTGAACGAATATCTGGCCGCGAACGAGTACCCCGGCCGCGGCATCGCCGTGGCAAAGGCTCCGGATGGCCGTCAGATGTTCATCGGCTATTTCATCATGGGCCGCAGCGAGAACAGCCGCAACCGCGTCTTCGACCCGGTGCCGGAGCGCGGCGGCATCTGCACCATGGCTGCCGACCCGGCCAAGCTCGAGGATCCCAGCCTCATCATCTATAACCCCGTGCTGACCCTCGGCAAGACCCATATCGTCACCAACGGCGACCAGACCGACACCATCTTTGACGAGATGAGCCGGGGCAAGAGCTTCGCCGACGCTCTGCGCACCCGCACCTTTGAGCCGGACGAGCCCAACTACACCCCCCGCATCTCCGCTGTGGTGTACGCAGACGGCAGCTACCAGATGAGCATCCTCAAGTCTGCCGACGGCAACGGTGAGAGCGTCCAGCGCTATTTCTTCGACTACCCCCAGCCCGTGGCCGGTGAGGGTCACTTCATCAGCACCTACAAGCACAACGGCAGCCCCATCCCCAGCTTTGAGGGGGAGCCGCTCCGCTTCGCCTGCCCCCGCACCATCGGCGACTTCGCCCACGGCCTGTGGCAGAACCTGAACCCCGACAACAAAGTCAGCCTCTTCGCCCGGGTCATCGACCTGGAGACCGGCGAGAGCGGCGACATGATCTTCAACAAATACGACGCTGTGTGCAGCGACCTCGACGACCCTGAGGAGCCGGAGCTGCTGCCCGAAGAGCTGGAACTGCTCAAAAAGCTCGACGCCGAGGAAGAATAACCTAAGACACAAGGAGGATGCACCAATGAATGAACTCGCACTGAAGTACGGCTGCAACCCCAACCAGAAGCCCAGCCGCATCTATATGGAGGATGGCTCTGACCTGCCCGTCACCGTCCTGAACGGCAAGCCCGGCTACATCAATTTTCTGGATGCTCTGAACTCCATCCAGCTGGTCAAGGAGCTGAAGGAGGCCTGCGGCCTGCCCGCTGCCGCCTCCTTCAAGCACGTCTCCCCGGCGGGTGCCGCCCTGGGCCTGCCCCTGACCGATGTGGAGCGGAAGATGTACCACATCGCCCCGGACATGGAGCTTTCGCCGCTGGCCTGCGCTTATGCCCGCGCCCGCGGTGCGGACCGGATGTCCTCCTTCGGCGACTGGATCGCCCTCTCCGACGTCTGCGATGTGTCGACTGCAAAGCTCATCCAGCACGAAGTGTCTGACGGCATCATCGCCCCGGGCTATGAGCCGGAGGCACTGACCATCCTCGCCGGCAAGAAGAAGGGCAATTACAATGTGGTCGCCATCGACCCGGCCTACAAGCCGAACCCCGTGGAGCACAAGCAGGTCTACGGCATCACCTTCGAGCAGGGCCGCAACGAGCTGGCCATCAACGCCGACACCATGCTGACCAACTGGGTCACCGAGAACAAGACTGTGACCGAGGAGCAGAAGCGCGACCTCATCATTGCCCTCATCACCCTGAAATACACTCAGTCCAACAGCGTCTGCTACACCGCAGGCGGCCAGACCATCGGCGTGGGCGCCGGCCAGCAGAGCCGTATCCACTGCACCCGTCTGGCAGGCCAGAAGGCCGACAACTGGCAGCTGCGCCATATGCCGAAGGTGCTGGACCTGCCCTTCCGTGACGATGTGGCAAAGCCCAACCGGGACAACGCCATTGATGTTTACATCGGCGACACCCCCGAGGACGTCATCGGTGACGACGTCTGGGCCGAGACCTTCACCCGTCAGCCCGAGCCGCTGACCGCTGAGGAAAAGAAAGAGTACCTGAGCCATGTCACCGGCGTCTGCCTCGGCTCGGATGCATTCTTCCCCTTCGGCGACAACATCGAGCGCGCACGCCGTTCCGGCGTGACGGCCATCGTCCAGCCCGGCGGCTCCATCCGCGACCAGCAGGTCATTGACACCTGCAACAAGTACGGCATCGCCATGGCATTCTGCGGCATCCGGCTGTTCCATCACTGAGCAAAGAGCAACGGAAGCTTTCTCCTCAGACACGAGGACGAGTTGCGGCTCCCAGCATCCGCTGCGCTTGCGCTTGCGTTTTGCTGGCCGCGGCCCCAACAACAATTCCCTGATTCCGCCACTGGCGGCGGTCATTGTTGTTGCAGGCCATTCCATCGCCCGCTCGATTGCCTGCGGCAACAGGGTCCCACCCCAGCGGACGGTCCTCAGAGAAACTCCCCGCACTGACATGCATAGCGGGATGCAGTTTTGTCCATACTCTTTTTATCACAAAAAGAGAGGTTTTACCAATGGACGAGAAGATGTTCTGTTTCCAGTGCGAGCAGGCGGCCAATGGCTGTGCCTGCGTGGGCAATGCGGGTGTGTGCGGCAAATCGGCGGAGACGGCGGACGCGCAGGATGCACTCACCGGGGCGCTCATCGGGTTTGCAGAGCTGCTGGTGGAGCTGGGCCAGCCCATCCAGCCGCCGCAGGCACTGCTGTTATTGGAGGGATTATTCACCACCATCACGAATGTGAACTTTGACCCCGAGACGGTCCGCCAGCTGACGGAAAAGGTCTGGGAGGCAAAGAACGCTGCCTTTGCCACAGCCTGTCCTGCTCCGGCCCCGGTGGGCGATTACGACATGAAACAGCTGTGGCAGGAGCCGGATGAGGACATCCGCAGCCTGAAATCCACGGTGCTGTTCGGCCTGCGGGGCATGGCGGCCTACACCTACCATGCCCGGGTGCTGGGGTACACGGACGGCGAGATCGACACGTTTTTCTGCACCGCCCTCTCCACGCTGGCCCACGAGCAGGACAAGGAAAAGCTGTTCCAGCTGGTACAGGAGACTGGCCTGATGGCCTACCGGGTGATGGAGCTTCTGGACAAGGCCAACACCACCACGTTCGGCGACCCGGAGCCTGTGGAAGTGCCCCTGACCATCCAAAAAGGGCCATTCATCGTCATCTCCGGCCATGACCTCTATGATATGAAATGCCTGCTGGAACAGACAGCGGGCAAGGGCATCAGCATCTACACCCACTCGGAAATGCTGCCCGCCCACGGCTACCCGGAGCTCAAGCAGAAATACCCCCACCTCAAGGGCAACTTTGGCACGGCGTGGCAGAACCAGCAGCGGGAGTTTGAGGACATCCCCGCGCCCATCCTCTTCACCACCAACTGCATCATGCCCCTGCGGCCCAGCTATGCGGACCGGGTGTTCACCACCTCGGTCGTCTCCTACCCCGGCATTGTGCACATCGGGGAAAGCAGGGATTTCTCCCCCGTCATTGCCAAAGCGCTGGAGCTGGGCGGCTATGAGAAAGACACCCTCGTCCCTGGCATGAACGGCGGAAGCACCGTTGCCACCGGGTTTGCCCGGGATGCAGTCCTGCACCACGCGGGCGAGATCGTGGAAGCCGTCAAGGCCGGGAAGATCCGGCACTTCTTCCTGGTGGGCGGCTGCGACGGCACCCGCCCCAGCCGCCGCTACTACACCGAGTTTGCCAAGCTCACCCCGCCGGACACCGTGCTGCTGACCCTGGCCTGCGGCAAATTCCGGCTCAACGACCTGCCGCTGGGCACGGTGCCCGGCACCGGCCTGCCCCGCATCCTGGACGTGGGCCAGTGCAACGACGCCTACAGCGCCATCCAGATCGCGCTGGCGCTGGCGGACGCCTTTGGCTGCTCGGTCAACGAACTGCCCCTCTCCATCATCCTGTGCTGGTTTGAGCAGAAAGCCGTCTGCGTGCTGCTGGCGTTGCTGGCGCTGGGCATCCGGAGCATCCGCCTTGGCCCTACCCTGCCGGCTTTCCTCTCCCCGGGTGTCGCTGCCGCTTTGCAGCAGAAATACGATCTGAAGCCCATCACCACCCCGGAGGCCGATCTGGCCGCCTGCCTGGGCAGTCACGCCGCAGACTGAGGCGGGAAAAGTCATCCTTTTCCCCACTGGGCCTATCTGTTTTTCACAAGAAGAAACGCCAATGGTGCACCAATGTTTGTTGCACCTCACACTTGAACAATCTTCACGAACCAGTATAATAGTTTTATCGGAACAACGGCGTTCCAACAGGGTCTCCCCGACTCTGTTGGAGCGCCGTTTCTTTTTGTTTCCGGTTGTGCTGCGGAGTGTGCCGCAGTGCCATAGAGAGGATTTTTCAAGAAAAAGGATGGGAAAGGCAATGGATAATTTTACCGAGCAGACCTCGCCCCTCGGCCTGTACGATCCCCAGTTTGAGCACGATGCCTGTGGCATTGGCGCTGTGGTGGATATCAAGGGCCGCAAAAGCCACCAGACTGTCAGCGACGCGCTCTGCATCGTGGAACAGCTGGAGCACCGCGCCGGCAAGGATGCAGAGGGCAAGACCGGCGACGGCGTGGGGATCATGCTCCAGATCAGTCACAAGTTCTTCTCCAAAATTGCAGACGAGATGAACATCCGCCTGGGCAACGAGCGGGAATACGGCGTGGGCATGTTCTTCTTCCCCCAGAACGAGCACCTGCGGGCACAGGCCATGAAGCTGTTTGAGCTGGTGACCCGCAAAGAGGGACTGGAATTTCTGGCCTGGCGCGAAGTGCCCGTGAACCCGGACGCCGTGGGCCAGAAAGCCCGTGACTGTATGCCCGCCATCTGGCAGTGCTTCATCAAAAAGCCGGCCAAGGTGAGCAAGGGCATTGATTTTGACCGCAAGCTGTACATTGTGCGGCGGGTGTTTGAGCAGGCCAGCAACGGCACCTATGTGCCCAGCCTGTCCAGCCGCACCATCGTATACAAAGGCATGTTCCTGGTGCACGACCTGCGGCTGTTCTACGCCGACCTGCAAGACCCGGATTATGAATCCGCCATCGGCATGGTGCACAGCCGTTTCTCCACCAACACCAACCCCAGCTGGATGCGTGCCCACCCCAACCGCTTTATCCTGCACAACGGCGAGATCAACACCATCAAGGGCAACACGGACGCCATGCTGGCCCGCGAGGAGACCATTTCCTCCTCCATCATGCGGGACGATATGAACAAGATCCTGCCCATCATCAATACTTCCGGCTCTGACTCTGCCATGCTGGACAACGCGCTGGAGTTTATGGTGATGAACGGCATGGACCTGCCGCTGGCCGTGATGATCACGATTCCCGAGCCCTGGGAAAACAACAAGAACATCAGCCAGAAAAAGCGCGATTTTTACCAGTATTACGCCACCATGCTGGAGCCTTGGGACGGCCCTGCCGCCATTCTCTTCTCGGACGGCGACGTGGTGGGTGCCGTGCTGGACCGCAATGGCCTGCGCCCCAGCCGCTATTACATCACCAAGGACGGCCGGATGATCCTTTCCTCCGAGGTGGGCGTGCTGCCCTGCGACCCCGAGAACATCCTGGTCAAAGACCGTCTCCGCCCCGGCAAGATGCTGCTGGTGGATACCATCAAGGGCGAAGTGGTGGACGATGAGAAGCTGAAAGAATACTACGCCAGCCGCGAGCCCTACGGTGAGTGGATCGATCGCAACCTGGTGGATCTGAAAAACCTCAAGATCCCCAACACCAAAGTCCCCAGCTATACCGGCGAGGAGCTGACCCGCCTGCAGAAAGTGTTCGGCTACAAGTATGAGGAGATCAACTCCCTCATCCTGCCCATGGCCCGGCTGGGTGCCGAGCCCTCGGGTGCCATGGGCACGGATACCCCGCTGGCTGTCCTGAGCGAGCAGCACCCGCCGCTGTTCAACTACTTCAAGCAGCGGTTTGCCCAGGTGACCAACCCTCCCATTGACGCGATCCGCGAAAAAGTGGTCACTTCCACCAGCGTCTATGTGGGCACCCACGGCAACCTGCTGGAGGACAAGCCTGAAAACTGCAAGGTGCTGAAAGTCCACAACCCCATTCTGACTTCCACCGACCTGCTCAAGATCAAGTACATGAACGTGCCGGGCTTCAAAGTGGCCACGGTGTCCATCAACTACTACAAGAACACCAGTCTGGAAAAGGCCATTGACCGGGTCTTCCTGGAAGTGGACCGCGCCTACAAGGATGGTGCCAATATCATCATCCTCTCGGATCGCGACATTGATGAGTACCATGTGGCCATCCCCAGCCTGCTGGCGGTCTCCGCGGTGTCTCAGTACCTCATCCGCACCAAGAAGAGCACGGCACTGGCCCTGATCCTCGAGAGCGCCGAGCCCCACGAGGTGCACCATTTTGCCACCCTGCTGGGTTACGGTGCCTGCGCCGTCAACCCCTACCTGGCCCACGAGACCATCGGCCAGCTCATCGACGAGGGCCTGCTGGACAAAGACTACTACGCTGCCGTGGACGACTACGACAAGGCCATCCTGAACGGCATCGTCAAGATCGCCTCCAAGATGGGCATTTCCACCATCCAGAGCTACCAGAGCAGCCAGA
>OOAZ01000245.1_pt1 | contig 52320 bp, 66 predicted proteins | sample 1671221 | NCBI WGS metagenome assembly OOAZ01 (sample SAMN06348134, study PRJEB24527) | human gut metagenome | biome: human gut; feature: ankylosing spondylitis patient; material: feces | host: Homo sapiens | place: China | collected 2015-10
GCTGCATGAAGTTCGCCACCGACCTGCGCCTGCTGGCCAACTTCAAGGAGATGGAAGAGCCGTTTGAGAAGAACCAGATCGGTTCCTCCGCCATGCCCTACAAGCGCAACCCCATGCGCTGCGAGCGCATCTGCGCTTTGAGCCGCTACCTGATGGTGGATGTGCTCAACCCCAGCTTCACTACCGGCACGCAGTGGTTCGAGCGCACGCTGGACGACAGCGCCAACAAGCGCGTTGCCATGGCTGAAGGCTTCCTCGCCACCGACGCCATCCTGAACATCATGCTCAACGTCACCGACGGCATCGTGGTCTACCCGAAGGTCGTGCGCAGCCGCCTGATGGCTGAGCTGCCCTTCATGGCCAGCGAGAACATCATGATGCAGGCCGTGGAGAAGGGCGGCAACCGTCAGGAGCTCCACGAGCGTCTGCGCCAGCACGCCATCGCCGCCGGCAAGCAGGTCAAGGAAGAGGGTCTGCCCAACGACATGGTGGACCGCATCGCCGCCGACCCGGCCTTTGGTCTGACCAAGGAAGAGATCGTGGCGGGCCTTGTGCCGGAGAACTTTGTGGGCCGTGCTCCCCAGCAGGTGGAGGAATTCATCGCTCACATCCTCAAGCCCATCTTTGACGCCAACCCGGATGCTGTGGAACAGCACGCAAATCTGAGCGTCTAAACGTGATTTTACAGGAAAAGAGGCTGTTGCCGCAGGCAACGGCCTCTTTTCTGCACACAGAAGGAGTTTTCATGCGACTCGATAAATATTTAGCCGAGACGGCCCAATGCACCCGGAGCGAGGCGAAGGCACTGCTGGCGAAAGGCCGCGTCACGGTCAACGGCGCGGTCTGCAGGAAAGGGGACACCCAGCTGAAAGAGGCTGACGCCGTGGCGGTGGACGGCAAGGCGCTGGCCTACCGGCAGTTCGTCTACCTTATGCTCAACAAGCCCGAGGGCGTCGTCAGCGCCTCCACCGACAAGCGGGACACGACGGTCGTGGATCTGGTGGGGGATGCCTATCCCCGGCGGGAGCTGTTCCCGGCGGGGCGGCTGGACAAGACCAGCACCGGTTTCGTCCTGCTGACGGACGACGGCGGCTTTGCCCACGACATCCTCGCGCCCAGGCGCCATGTCTCCAAGACCTACACCGTCGTCATCGACACCCCGCTGACGGAAGAGATGAAGGCCGGCTTTGCCTCGGGCGTTACCCTTGCCGACGGCACGGCCCTTTCGCCGGCGGAAGTGTCTGCCCTCACCCCCGACGGGCTGACGGTCCGCGTCCTGCTCAGGCAGGGTGTGTATCATCAGATCAAGCGGATGTTCGGCGTCTACGGTGCGGGCGTCAACGCCCTGCACCGGGACGCCATCGGCGGGCTTGCGCTGGACGAGAGCCTTGCCCCGGGCCAGTGGCGGGAGCTGACAGCTGACGAGGTGGCGAAAATTACCACGGGGTAAAGGACTGCTTTTCACCCGGTTTTCAAAAAAGTATCACATTTTACCGGTAAAATAGCCCTCAGAACCACGCAGAAAGGCCCTTTTTGGCCCGAAAATGACCCCGAAAGATAATTTCAACAAGAAAGAAGAATTTTTTTTGGTGAAATATGTTGCAAAAGTAAATTCTTTTGTGTAAAATATAAAATGTAATGCGGCGAAATTGTTAAAAATCACAATCCCGCCCACCTGCGGTTTGCACAAGAGAGGAAAAGGGGTATCCATTTATGGCCAATAGAGTATTTCAGAGCGTGATCTACCAGATGAAGGACGCGATCGACCGCGTGGTCGGCGTGGTGGATGAGACCGGCGCTGTCATCTCCTGCTCGGAGCTGAATCTGATCGGCGAGGTGCGCGAGGGCTTTATGGCAGAGCGTCTGACGGCCGGTGACCGCTTCGTGCGGGATGGCTACACCTACCAGCAGTTCTCCAGCGCAAAGCATAACGATTATGCCGTTTTTGTGGAAGGTGCGGACGAGACTGCGGGCCAGTTTGCCGCTGTGCTGTCCATCAGCCTGCAGAGCATCAAGCAGTATCACGACGAGAAGTTCGACAAAGCCAACTTTATCAAGAACGTGGTGCTGGACAACATCCTGCCCGGCGACATCTACGCCAAGGCCCGTGAGCTCCACTTTGCCACCGACGTCTCCCGCGTGGTGTTCATCGTCCGCGTCACCAGCGGCGGCGACATCTCCGCTTACGACGTGGTGAGCAGCCTGTTCCCCGACAAGCAGAAGGACTTCGTCTTCAACATCAGCGAGACGGACACCGTCCTGGTCAAGGAGATCCGCAAGGGCATCGACCGCACCGATATGGAGAAGCTGGCCGCCAGCATCGTGGACACCCTGTCCGGCGAGCATTACATCAAGGCTGTCGTGGGCATCGGCACCCCCATCGCCAACGTGAAGGACCTGGCTACTTCCTTTAAGGAAGCACAGATCGCCATGGAGGTCAGCAAGGTGTTCGACACCGAGAAGCAGATCATCCGCTACGACAATCTGGGCATCGCACGTCTGATCTACCAGCTGCCCACCACGGTCTGCGAGATGTTCCTGCGCGAAGTGTTCAAGCAGGGCAGCATCGAGAGCCTGGACCAGGAGACCCTGTTCACCATCCAGCGCTTCTTCGAGAACAACCTGAACGTCTCCGAGACCAGCCGCGGTCTGTTCGTCCACCGCAACACGCTGGTGTATCGTCTGGAAAAGATCAAAAAGCTGACCGGTCTGGATCTGCGTGAGTTCGACGACGCTATCGTGTTCAAGGTAGCGCTCATGGTCAAGAAGTACCTGTCCAACAACCCGGCCAAATATTGATATTTCGTCTCAGCCGCTCCGGCTGCGGACGCCGAAACCGGCCGCTCGACCCCGATGCTGGCCGGTTTCTTTTGTAATGGTCTGGAACTTCTGTGCCAAATAAATTTTTCAGGAGCAAGATACTCATGATAGATTTTGAACATGTCACCAAGATATACAAACGGAGCGATACGCCCGCTCTGGAGGACATCGACTTCCACGTGGACGACGGCGAGTTCGTCTTTCTGGTGGGCCACTCCGGCGCCGGCAAGTCCACTCTGCTCAAGCTCATCCTCCGCGAAGAGCTGCCCACCGAGGGCCGCGTCATGGTGGACGGCAAGGACGTCGCCCGGCTGCGCCGGGGCAAAGTGCCTTTCCTTCGCCGCCAGATGGGCATCATCTTCCAGGATTTCCGCCTCATCCCCACCATGACGGTCTACGAGAATGTGGCGTTTGCCATGCATGTCACCAACATCGGCAAAAAAGACATCAAAGAGCGCGTCAACTATATGCTGGAGCTGGTGCATCTGGAAGATAAGGCAAAGGTCTACCCCGAGTTCCTCTCCGGCGGTGAGCAGCAGCGCGTGGCCGTGGCCCGCGCTCTGGCCCACAGCCCCCGCCTCGTCATTGCGGACGAGCCCACCGGCAACATCGACCCCGAGATGAGCCTTGAGATGATGGAACTGCTGGAACGTGTCAGCGAAATGGGCATCACGGTGCTTGTCGTCACCCATGAGCATGAACTGGTGCGCCGCTTCAACCGCCGCACCATCACCCTGAAGCAGGGCCGCATCATCTCCGATGTTCCGGCCAGCTTCGGCGAGGAGGTACACGTATGAAAATCTCTACGTTTGGGTTCCTCACCCGGCGCGGCGTGCGCAACCTCGGCAAGCACTGGGCCATGACCATCGCCTGCATCGCCTCCCTCAGCGTCTGCATGACCCTGAACGCCTTCGCCAGCCTCATTGAAGTCAATGTGGACAGCATGGTGAGCTATCTGGGCAGCCAGAACGAGATGGTGGTCTACGTGGACCCCGAGGCCGATGACGCCACCATCCAGTCTGTGGGCAATGCCCTCAGCGGCACCGCAGGTGTGAGCCGGGTGCAGTATATGTCCAAAGAAGACGTCCTCAACCAGTACAAGGGCTATATGTCCGACTATGCCGCCCTGCTGAACGAGTTCGAGAACGACAACCCCTTTAAGGCCAATTACCGCGTCTCCCTGTCTGATCTGAGCCAGATGGAGACCATCAGCAAGCAGTTCGAGAACATCAGCGGCGTCTACAGCGTCACGGCTCCCATCGAGATGACCAACACCTTTGTGGAGGTCCAGCAGGCTGTCACCAAGGTCGGGCGCGGTCTGGTGCTGGTGCTGATGGCTGTCAGCATCATCACGGTGGGTACCACCATCCGGCTGAGCGTCTTTGCCCGCCGCCGTGAGATCGAGATCATGAAGTATGTCGGCGCTACCAACGCCCTCGTCACCCTGCCTTTCGTCATCGAGGGCCTGACTATGGGCCTGCTCTCCGGCATCCTGACGGCAGCTGCCACCATCGGCGGCTATGCCTACATCGTTCAGCTGTCGCCCACGCTGGGCGGCCTGTGGCAGATGCTCATGGGTACGGCTCTGGTGCCGCTGGAGAATGTCTGGCCTACCATCCTGACCTACAGCCTCGCGGGCGGCGCTCTGGTGGGCGGTCTGGGCAGTATGTTCTCCATCCGAAAGCACCTGAACGTGTAAGGAGGGCCTACTGTGTACCACGACAAGCATTCCGCAGGCTTTGTCCTGCACCATCCGCCCCGCCACGCAAAGCCGTCGGGCCATTCGGCCATGATGCGCGCCGCCTGCGCCTTTCTGGCCGCCGCCTGCCTCGTGCTGAGCGTGACGGTCTACCCGGCCAGTGCGGCCACCAGCATGAGCTCGCTGCAGAACAAGCTGGACAAGATCTCTGCGTCCATCAAGCAGCATAAGACGGAGCTGAACGACGCCAAAAAGAAGGAAGCTGCTGCCAAGGCCCTCGAGTCTGAGCTGAAAGAAAAAGTCTCGGTGCTCCAGAGCCAGATCAGCGTCCTCAAGAGCCAGATCTCCGAGGTGCAGAACAGCATCGGCGTCAAAGAGCAGGAGATCACCGCCAAGCAGAATGAGATCGCCCGGAAAGAGCAGGAGATCGCCGACCAGTGGGACGATTTCAAGAGCCACATGGCCGCCATGCAGGAGCTGCGGGACGGCGGCAGCGTCGCCATGCTCCGGTCTGTGAACGATCTGTACGAGCTTCTGACCTTCAATGAGGTCATGCAGGACATCTCGGTGAAGGACACCGAGATACTCGACAACATGAAGGCTGCAAAGGAAGCCCTTGTGGCCGACCGCACCCAGCTCGTGGAGGAGCGCACCCAGCTGCAGAACAAAAAGGCTGAGCTGGACGCCCAGAACAAGCAGATGCAGTCCAAGCAGAGCGAGCTCAACAACAGCGTCAAGGAGGCCCGTCTGAGCGCCGCTGAGGCCCAGCAGGCCCAGAAGAACGCCCAGGCGGCCATCGAGTCGGACGAGATGAACTACGAGGCCGTCAAGAAGGAGATCCAGAAGCTCATCGCAGCGGCAGCGGCCAGCAAGCCCCAGCTGAGCTTCAGCGGCTTTATCTGCCCGCTCAAGAGCTATACCCGCATCTCCAGCGAGTACGGTTGGCGCAAAAACCCGGTCTCCGGCGTCAACAAGCTCCACGCCGGCATCGACTTTGCCGCCCCCGCCGGCACTCCCATCTACGCAGCCGCCAGCGGTTATGTGCAGGTGGCCGGCTGGTCCAGCGGCGGCTACGGCAACTATGTCATCATCTATCACGGCAAAATGACAGACGGCAACGCCTACTCCACCCTCTACGGCCATATGCGCTCGGTGGCAACGTCGGCGGGCAAGTATGTCAACCAGGGCGACCTCATCGGCTATGTGGGCTCCACCGGCAACTCTACCGGCAACCACCTCCATCTCGAGGTGTGGAAGGGCGGCTCCAAGGCCAATGCGGTCAACCCCCGCGGTTATATTCCGATAAGATAACACAACTGTAATTGAAGTCGAGGGGTCAAAGGAGGCCACAAGGCGAAATGAACGAGCAAAAACGCAAGCGTATCCTTCGGGTGGGCTGTCTGATTCTGGCAGGAGTGTTCCTGCTGTCGGTACTGGGCAGTGTCATCCTGATGTTTTTGGTCTGAACTGGGGAGGACACTGAATGAACCGCAAAATTTCCGTAGGGATGACCGTGACCATCGTCATTCTGGCAATGACGGTCACTTTTTCCATCACGATGCTGATGGCGATGCGGCTGTTTGACCACACCGTCACCAGCGTGAAGGAAAAGGAGAGCATGTACAACAAGGTGGCCGAGGTAGACCGCTATGTGCGCGCCAACGACTACTACGACATCGACGAGACCATGCTGTACGACCGTCTGACTGCCGGTTATCTGCTGGGTACCGGCGACAAGTACGCCCGCTACTACACCGCCTCGGCCTACACCGACCTGCTCAACGCCCAGAGCGGCAAGCTGATGGGCATTGGCGTGGAGCTGGCCATCGACCAGTCCGGCTACGCCAAGGTCATCAAAGTGTATGACGAGTCTCCTGCCAAGGAGGCCGGCCTCCAGCGGGGCGATTACATCACCACCATCGACGGCGCAGACATCAAAAGTCTGGGCAGCGTGGAGGCTGTCCAGAACAAACTCCGGGGCGAGAGCGGCACGAGCGTCAATGTAGGCTGGCTGGACAGCGAGAACGCCCAGCACACCGCCGATCTGACCCACTCCGGCTTTACGGCCAACAGCGTCGATTCCGCGCTGGTGCAGGGCAATGTGGGCTATATCAAGATCTGGCAGTTCGACAACTCCACCCCCAGTGAGCTGGACTTTGCGCTCCGCAGCCTGACCGCCAGCGGCGCCCAGAGCTTCATCTTCGACCTGCGCGACAACGGCGGCGGCATCCTTGACGACGCCATCAGCTGCATCGAACTCGTCGCGCCGGAAGGCGTGCTGGCCTACGCGGAGGATAAGGCAGGCAACCGCACCCTGCTGGGCAGCAGCACCGGCGACTCGGTCATCAGCCAGCCCACCGTCTGCCTCGTGAACGAGAACACCGCCAGCGCGGCAGAACTCTTTGCGTCCAGCCTGCGCACCCTGTGCGGCACCCGCCTCGTGGGCAGCACCACGATGGGCAAAGGCACCATCCAGAGCAGCCCCCAGCGCCTCTCGGACGGCAGTGCCGTCGTGGTCACGGTGGCAAAGCTCATCTGCGGCGACGGCTCCTGCTTCGACGGCACCGGCCTGACCGTGGACGTGGAGCGCCCGCTGACTGCCGACGAGCAGGTCAGCTACTATGACTACACCCTCGACACGGACCCGCAGATACAGCGCGCCGTCAGCTGCGCACAGCAGCTCACCGGTGTCACCACCGTGGGCGGCGTGAACGACGCTGACATCGCCGCCGACTCCGCCGCAGCCTCTTCGGAGGCCGCAGCCGAGAGCACCGCTTCCAGCGAGGCCGCAGGGGAGGCAGAGGCTTCCTCCGAGACCGGTGCAGAAGGGGAGCAGGAGGCTTCCAGCACGGAAAGCGCATCTTAAAAAGGCTCTCCCTTTGGGAGAGCTGGCGCGTGAGCGCCTGAGAGGGCAAGGATGCTGAAATGGAACAGGGCAAGGCTATGATGGTCTTGCTCTGACAAAGGCCGCTGCCTATCGCTGTGCAGCGGCCATTTTTCTGCGGCCTTGCCCTCTCCGTCATCGCAAGCGATGCCACCTCTCCCAAAGGGAGAGGCTTTGGCATGTACGTTACCAAATGACAACCGAAAAACAGAAAGGAAAACCACTATGCCGGAGCTGACCGACCTCTCCGTTATCCGCACCCTGTGCGAAAAATACGATTTCGCGCTCTCCAAGGGCTTTGGACAGAACTTCATCATCAATCCCGGCCTGCCGCCCAAGATCGTGGACGCCAGCGGCGTCGATAAGAGCTGGGGCGTGCTGGAGATCGGCCCCGGCATCGGCGTGCTGACCAAAGAGCTGGCCCAGCGCGCCGCCAAGGTGGTGTCCATCGAGGTGGACGAGCGCCTGCCGCCCCTGCTGGCCGAGACCATGGCGGGCGTGGAGAACTTCAAGCTGGTATTGCAGGACGTTCTGAAAGTAGACCTCCGCGCCCTCATCGAGGAGGAGTTCCCCGGGATGCCGGTGGCTGTCTGCGCCAACCTGCCCTACTACATCACCAGCCCCATCGTCATGAAGCTGCTGGGCGACCGCCTGCCCATCCAGAACCTCACCGTCATGGTGCAGAAGGAGGCCGCCGACCGTCTGGCCGCTGTCCCCGGCACCCGGGCGTCCAGCGCCATCAGCTGCGCCGTGAGCTACTACGCCACCTCAAAGCTGATGTTCACCGCCGCGCCGGGCAGCTTCTACCCGGCCCCGAAGGTCACCAGCGCTGTGGTGCGGATGGACATCCGCCCCACTCCCGCCGTACAGGTGGAGGACGAGGACGGCTACTTTGCCCTCATCCGTGCCGCTTTCGGCCAGCGCCGTAAGACCGCCGCCAACGCCATCGCCAGCGGCCTCGGCCTGCCGAAAGATAAGGTCATCGCGGCCATCGAGGCGGCGGGCTTCGACGCCCGCATCCGCCCCGAGGCCCTGACCCTCGAGGACTTTGCTGCCGTGCAGCGGGAGCTGAAGTAAGATTTTATCAGAATAAAACGCCAAGGCCCCCGCAGTCCGGAACAGAACTGCGGGGGCCTTGGTCGTTATGTGGAAGGAATGGAGGATGGCGATCTGCTTACCTCAGCAGTGCGCTGTGGTCTGCGCCGCCCACGGTGAAGGTAGCGGTGGAGCCGCTGTGGCTGAGGGTGAAAGGCGTATCGCCCGCACCGAGGGCTGCAACATCGGAGAGGGAGAGGGTGGAAGTGCAGCGTTCGGTGGAGAAGACAACGGTCTCGATGCGCTCAGAGCGGAGGTCGGTCAAATCGGAAAGGACGCCATGCAGGGATGCCGTCTCATGGGTGACATCAATGTAGAGAACATCGCTGATCTGGTTCAGCTGGACCAGCTGGACGTTCTGGAGGATGTTGGCCTGAGCCGGGTCAAGGACACGCAGGCCGGTGGAGATGGTGCTGTTGTCGCTGCTGTGGGAGACATCGCGGTACTCCACCTCATTGCAGACCTCGCAGATGCGGTACTCGCGGCTGCTGTCGCCTTCGACAGGCGTCCAGCTGCTCCACTGATGGCCGAGGGCGGGCAGCTCCTGCGTCTCAGTGACGACACAGCCGCTGACCGTGCAGCTGCGCTGTTTCTCGCCCTTCTCGGTGCAGGTAGGCTCTTTGGTGATGACCCACTCGCCGAAGGTGTGGGTCTTGCTGACGGGGATGGCCTCGGTCTGGGTATCGTCGCCACGGATGCAGTCACGGTGCTTGGAGCCTTGCTCGACACAGGTAGCGTCCCTGTCGATGACCCACTCGCCGTACTCGTGGCCGAGGGCCTCAATGGCCTCAGTCCGGGTATCGCCGCAGGCAGAACAGGTGAAGGTGCGCACGCCGTTGGCAGTGCAGGTGGCCTCCTTCGTGACGACGCCTGCATCCCACTTGTGGGCGGTCTTATCCACCGGGATGCTCTCGGTGTAGCTGTCGCCGCAGACGACGCAGGTATAGGTCATGATGCCCGTCTCGGTGCAGGTCGCGGCCTTGGTCACGACGCCCGCGCCGTAGCTGTGCTGGCCGGTGGCGTTGAGCGTTTCGGTCTTCGTATCGCCGCAGACCTCGCACTGGTAGGTGACGGTGCCGTCCTGGCCGCAGGTAGCCGCTGTCGTGGAGAGGACTTTCCACTGATGCTGGCCGGTGGCGGGGATGCTCTCGGTCTGGGTAGCGTCGCTGCGGATGCAATCACGGTGTTTGGAGCCTTCCTCGATACAGGTAGCGTCCCGGTCAATGACCCACTCGCCGTACTCGTGGCCGGGGGCCTCAATGGCCTCAGTCCGGGTATTGTGGCAGACGGTACAGGTGAAGGTGCGCACGCCCAGCTCAGTGCAGGTGGGCTTCTTCGTGACGACACCCTCGTTCCAGGTGTGCTGGCCGGTGGCGGGGAGAGTGTGGCGGAACGTGGTGCCGCAGTGGTCCACCATGCAGATGTAATCGATGTAGCCGTCCTTGCCGCAGGTCGGCTCCTGATGGTCGCTGACTTTCCAGTTGTGGACAGAAGCGATGTCGCCGTACTTGGCCTTTTCTGCCTCACTCATCTCGGGCGTTACGCGGTCGGGGGAGTGAGAAGTGGAATGGCTGTCCGCGTAGACACCGTTGTGGAAGAGCCGCGAGATGCTGGTGGTGCCGCTCTTTACGAGCTTCACGAGGCCCTTCTTGCCGTTTTCCGCGAGCTGGATGACTTTGTCCAGCTTCTTGCCGTCGCTGCTTTGGATAGCATTGTCGGCGTCGGGGGCGGTTGCGGTGATGTCCAGCGCGGAGTCGGTATTGCTGATGGAGACGCTGCCGCCGCCGATGGCAGGGGCGTCGCTGGTGCCGGTGGCGGTGATGGTGCCGCCGGTTATCGTGATACTGCTGGAGTTGTTGTTGTCGCTGCCGCCGATGCCGGCGCCGGTGTCATAGCCGGTGGCTGTGATGGTGCCGCCACTGATGGTGACATCGGCGTAGTTGCCGCCGATGCCCGAAGAACCGAAGTTGTTGCTATGCTGGTTGCCTTTGGCGTTGACCGTGCCGCTCTTGATGGTCACGCTGCTGCGGCTATTAAGGCCCGAGCCGATGCCGGCAGCGGAATCGCCGCCCGTTGCGTTGATGGTGCCGCCGTCGATCACGACGTCCACCTTGTCGGAGTCATAGCCTGAGCCGATGCCGGCAGCGAGATTGCCGCCCCTGACGTCTTTGAGTTCGGCGTTACCGGAGATGTTGACCGTGGAAGAGCGACCGTAATAGCCCGAACCGATGCCGGCGCCGCCGTTCTTGCCCTCGGCCTTTTCAATGGTGCCGTCGGTGATGTTGATGGTGACAGCGCCCTTCTTGCTGTCGTCTTTGGTGTCACTGCTGCCGCTGCCGATGCCTGCGCCGCCGTATTTGCCGCCAGTGACCTTGGTGATGGTGCCACCCTTGATATTGATCTCGGTCTCGCCGGAGACGTTGGAGCCGGAGCCGATGCCTGCGCCGCTGAGCCGCTCGTCGGAGTGATTGCGAGAGTCAAGGCTGACTCCGCCCGTGGCCGTGATTTCGCCGCCCTCAATGTTGATGGTGGTCTTATTAAGGGTGTTGCCGCCGGAGCCGATGCCGGCACCGGAAGCCCAGCAGGATCCGTTCTCATTGCTGCCGCCCTTGGCCTCAATGATGGGGATGACGCGGCCGTCGTCGCTGTTGCGGATGGTGATGGTGGTGCTGCCCACAGAGGGATCGTTGATGTCACCGACATAGTGGCCGGAGCCGATGCCCGCAGCGGTGGAGCCGCCGGTAGCGGTAACTTTTGCTGCACCCTCGATGAGGATGGTGGTGTTGCCATTGGCGTCGCTGCCGCTGCCGATGCCTGCGCCGCCGCCGCCGCCAAGGGAGGAATTACCGCCGCCGGTGGCCGTAACGGTCACGCCGTCGCGGAGAGTGATGCTGGTGTCGCCGGTGGAGTCGCTGCCTGAACCGATGCCCGCGCTGCCATTGTAGCCGTCGCCGCTGCCCATGGCCTTAACAGTGCCGCCGGAAATATCAATGGTAGTCTTTCCGGAAGAATTGATACCGGAACCGATGCCTGTGCCGTGGCTTACATACCTGACGTCGATAAAGCCCTTGGCTGTGACATCGCTGTTGGTGATGTGGATGTCGGTGTCGCCCTTGGCGCTATCGCCGCTGCCGATGCCGGAACCATCATAACTCGAAGCATTGATGGTGCCGCCGGTGATCTCGATGTCCGTGGCGTTGGTAGAATAGCTGCCGCTGCCGATGGCTGCACTGGAGTCGCTGGAGGCTGTGACGTTGCTGTCAGTGATATGGATAATGGTCTTGAGGGCGTTCGGCGTACCCGTAGGAGGACTGTAGAAGTCTCCTTCACTGCCGCTGCCGATGGCTGCGCCGTTGCCGCCGACGGCCTTTACCGTGCTGCCTTCTATCGTGATGGCGGTGTTGCCCTTGGCGCCTTTGCCGCTGCCAATGCCAGCGCCCGGGTTATTAGTGGAATCAGCGGAGGACTCCAGAGAGCTCACAGACGCGTTGCGGATGGTGATGTAAGTTTGGCCGGAGGCGTAATGACCGCTGCCGATGCCTGCACCGTCGTAGGCAAAAGCATGTTTGACACCCTTTCCGGCAGTTGTATCGTGGATGTTGACGGTCGTCTTGCCGGTGGAGGATTCGCCCGAACCGATGGCTGCGCCGCCGCTGCCATACGCGTACACGAGCGCATCCTGGGTGATGTCGATTTTGGTCTCGCCGGTAGAGCCTTTGCCACTGCCGATGCCTGCACCACCGCCGACGCCGCCCGTGGCCTTTTCAATGGTGCCGCCGGAGATGTTGATGGTGGTATCCTGGAAGGAGTTCGCGCCGCCGCCGATGCCTGCGCCGCCGCCCGTACCCTCGGCATTTTTAATGATACCGCCCGAAATATTCACAACGTAATCGCCGCGGATGCCGCTGCCGCCGCTGCCTCCGCTGCCTCCGTTGCCGCCGGTAGCGTTCTGTATCTCGCCGCCGGAGATGAAGAGCCTACCGGCGCTGTAGATGCCAGTGCCGCCGGTGCCGTCGTCCGCCGTGCCGTCGCCGCCCTTCGCGGTTCCGATGGTGGCGTTGTCGGAGATGGTGAGCATACCGCCGCTGCGGATGCCCATGCCGCCGGAGGCATTGCCGTCGCCGCCCTGCGCGGTTTCGATGGTGCCGCTGGAGATGGTGAGATTACTGCCGCTGAAGATGCCGCTGCCGCCGTTGCCATCGGTAGAAGCGCCGCCGGTGGCCTTCTGTATCTTGCCGCCGGAGATGGTGAGGTCGCCGTAACTGTAGATGCCGCTGCCGCCGCTCTTGCCTTTGCCGTCGCCGCCCTGCGCGGTTCTGATGGTGGCGCTGTCGGAGATGGTGAGCTTACTGCTGCTGTAGATGCCGCTGCCGCCGTACTTCTCGGAATCGCCGCCGGTGGCCTGCTCTATCTTGCCGCCCTTGATGGTGAGTGTACCGTTACCGTTGCTGCGGATGCCGCTGCCGCCGCTGCCGTTGGTAGAAGCGCCGCCGGTGGCCTGCTGTATCTCGCCGCCGGAGATGGTGAACTTACTGGCGCTGATGCCGTCGCCGCCGGTGTCGTTCTCGCCGGTGCCGGTGGAGTTGCCGCCGATGGCTTTTTGAATGGTACCGGCAAGGATCTCCATGGTCTTGCCAAGGATGCCGCTGCCGCCGGAGGCATTGCCGACGCCGCCCTGCGCAGTTCCGATGGTGCCGCCGGAGATGGTGAGCTTGCCGTCGCTGTGGATGCCGTCGCCGGCGTAGCCATCGGTAGAAGCGCCGCCGGTAGCGTTCGTGATGGTGGCGTTGTCGGAGATGTTGAGGTCGCCTTTGCTGTAGATGCCGTGGCCGGCGGTAGTTTTGCCTTTGCCGCCCTGCGCAGTCCCGATGTCGCCCTTGATGGTGAGCTTGCCGCCGCTGTAGATGCCGTGGCCGGCGTTACTGCTGCTGTTTCTGCTGTCGCCGTTGCCGCCGATGGCGCTGACAATGGTGGCTTTGTCAGGAATGGTGAGCTCGCCGTCGCTGTGGATGCCGTCGCCGGCGTCGTGGGAACCATAGCCGTCGCCGCCCTTCGCTTTTTCGATGGTGCCGCCCTCGATCTTGACGGTAATATTCTTGCTATCGCAACCGCCGCCGATGCCGTCGCCGGTGTTGCCACCGGTGGCGTTCTTGATGGTGCCGCTCTTGATGGTGACTGTGGTCTGGCCGGTGCTTCCGTCACCGCTGCCGATGCCGGCACCACCGGAGCCGCCCTGCGCGTTTTCGATGGTGCCGCCGGAGATGGTGATATTGGTGTTGCCAGTAGCTCCTGAACCACTGCCGATGCCGTCGCCGCCCTGCTCGGTCTGCGCCTTGATTTTGGCAGTGCCGGAGATGGTGATATTGGTTTCGCCGGTAGCATTGCAACCGCTGCCAATGCCGGCAGCACTGGAGGCGCCGATGGCGGTGATGTCGCCGCCTGTTATCTCAATGTCGCCGGCGCCACTGTCGCTATAGTTGCCGGAGTTCCAGACGCTGCCGATGCCAGCAGAGGCACCGCTGCCTGTGGCGGTCAGGCTGCCGGTGTTGCGGCCATTTTCATTTCCGGATGTGATGGTCAGTTTGCCGGTGTCTTCTCTGCCATAATAGTCCTTTTCGTTGTGCTCGAGGCCGGCATGTTGGCCGTCGCTGGTGAGGGTATTGTCGCCCTTGAGCGTGATCGTCGTGTTGCCCGCGCCCTCGACGCTGAGGGCGGCGTCATTTTTGGTCTTAATGTTGACATTGTCCAGCGTCACGTTGAGGGTGTTGTCATTGCCTTTGGCCTTGTTGATGATGCGGATGACATAGTTGGTGACGTTTTCGGCTGTGCTCCTGAAGTTTTCCGCCGCGCGTTCCAAGACCGTAGTCGATTTGTTCCGGGTCTCTTCGTCGTCATTGGCGTCGGCGACCTTGAGGGATGCACCGGTGTACGTGAACTGGCTTTTGGGTGTAGAGAGGCTGCTCTCCGTGCTTTCCGTGCCTTCCGTGCCTTCGGCAGGGGTCTCGCTGCCGGTGGTGGGAGTGCCGCCCGCCGAGCCGGAGGTGCCGCTCTCAGAGCCTTTGCTCTCAGGGTCAGAGCTTCCCGCGCCGGTGTTCTTGCCGCCGGTCTGGTCCTTTTTCGTGGGATCAGTCTCGTTTTCCTCGCCGCCGGTAGTGTCGTCAGGCTGGTTCTTGCTTTCTTCGCCGCCGGTAGTGTCGTCAGGCTGGTTCTTGTTTTCCTCGCCGCCGGTGGTGTCGCCGGTCTGGTTTTCGTTTTCCTCGTTGCCGTCGTCAGAAGACACGTTGCCCTTGGGGGCGCCGAGGTAGACCATGTCTTCGTTTTCGCTGTCGCTGTCTTCTGATGGGGGCGTGGCCAACTTGGGTTGGGCGGGAGAGGCTGCGGAGGTGCCGCCTTCAGAAGAGCCGCCGCCGGAGGCGGTGGTATCCTCTGAGCGCTTGCCGCCCTTGATGATGATATTGCCGTCGCTGTCCTTTGTAGCAGTAGGATTTCCCGAGTGCTTGACATAGGTGCCGCTTTTGTCTTTGGTGACTGTGATGTCACCATCGCCTATGTAATAGGTATCCGCATACGCCGGTGCGGCCATGCCGGCCACCATTGCGGCTGTCAGTGCCAGCGCCGTCACCCGGTGGGACGCGGGCCGGGGGGTGTTTGTCGGCACCCGCAGCGGATGCCCCAGAACGCGCATTGCAAGCTTGCGATAAGAAATCATAGAAACCTCCTCCGAAAAGTGTGAGTTTTGCACAGAAGCTCCCAACGAAGCGGCAGAAGCTTGTGAAAGAAGCATAAATGTTGAGTCTGATTTATTCTACCACATTCCGGCCATAATGTGGCCGGATCTGCGTGAATCGCCGCGTTTTGTGCGTGAATCGCCCCTCAGATGTCTCGAAACGCCCTGAAACAGCGCTGCATGGGCCGACAGCGGGGCCGGACAAAGATATTGACAAGCGGGGAGGTTTCTGGTATTCTACTAAAGTACCCTGTGCAAACGATACTCGCTGGTGTGGCGCAATGGCAGCGCAACTGATTTGTAATCAGTGGGTTGCAGGTTCAACTCCTGTCACCAGCTCCAAAAAATAACGCATAGACGATGAAAGCGATTCGTCTATGCGTTATTTTTTGTGAAAAAGTGATGCAAAACGACCTGAAACGGTGTGATAAACTACCAAATAAGCTACCACGAAACTCCGCTCAGTCTTCCTCGTTTTCACGTTCTTCAAAAAGGCTTTCAGCTTTTTTCATCTCATCGGTGAGGAATTTCTGACGGTGAGCAACGTAATATCTTGCAGTGGTGGAAAAATTTGTGTGTCCCATAATCTTTTTTGTTGCAGTAGGCGCCACATTTGCTTCAACGAGAAGGGTAGTTGCAGTGCGGCGCAAGGCGTGGGGGGTAATGCGGTCTCTAATCGGAGTGTCGGCTTGGTTTATTCCAAGATCAAGCATCAGCTTACGGAAAGAATGCTCAACATTGTTCTTGTCCTTTTTGTTTCCGCTTTCAGTGGGAAGAAGATATTTTTCTCCGATGCTCAACAGCATCCATTCTGCAAGAATATTCTTGATCGGGTTTAAGATAGGAATAAAGCGCCCCTTTCCAGCAGCAGTCTTTTCGCCACCGGTCAGATTGCCGTTTTCTAAATCAACATTATCTCTGGGCAAAGAAAGAAGCTCGTCAATTCTCATTCCGGTGTATAAAAGAACCATTGCGATCTGCGCCGTTAAGTGCATTCCGTTTCTAGGATCGTCTGCAATGGCTCGGATTTTAGCTGTCTCTTCCGGCGTAAGGATCCTTTCCTTTGGGCCGGGCGCTGGGGGCAGCTCTAACCCATCAGCATAGTTTTGGTTGATAATATCTTGCTTCATGGCATATATGCATAACTGCCGAAATAAACCTTTTTGCTTTTCGCATAGGCTTCGAGATTTTCCGTCTGCGGAAAGTTCATCAATAACTTTTTGATAGTCTTCCGTTTTAAGAGTGCGCACTTCGACGTTCCAAAGTTTTTCAGCTTTGCTGTAAGCTCTTACATACCCGTCTTTTGTATCCTCACCGATGCTACTAAAGTGCGTAGCGCTCCATCTTCTGTAGATCTCTGCAAAAGTGGATTTTAAGCGCTCTGCCGGTGTCCTCTGAGCATTGTAAGTATCCAGGGCCTGAATGGCTTCCCCGGGAGATGCATAGTGTCCAAGAACTGTTTTGCCTCCATCCTCCGATGGAACAATGGCAACATACGGTCTGCTTCTATTTCCGTCAGCCTTTTTATATACACTGCCGCTGCCTTTTGGGCGTCGGCGCTTTTTTCTTTGCTGCGGGGCGGCTTCGGGCTGCTTCTTGCCGCAGTATGGGCAAAAAGATGCATCATCCGGTATTTCCCGACGGCAGCAGGCGCGAATGCATTTCAAAGCTCTTCACCTCGCTTTGCGGTATAGTCGGCCTCGCCGCTCTTCGCGGCCTCTTTTCCCGCCTGGTATGCCGACTGCAGCAGACTCACCGGAGGCTGGACTTCCCACGGGATCGGGTCTGTTCCTGTAGCCACGGCGAACCCGTAGTTGTCCAGTATTTGGCCGCAGACGGATACCTTGTTTTGCAAGGGAGTGTGCAGGTTTGCGCACACCTCAGCAAACACCGCCGGTGGATAGCTGCCATGTCGGCCCAAAAGGATAAACAGCACCATCTCTTTTACAATTCGCGGCGCTGTGCGAAAGTATTCTGTAAGCGCCTCATCCAGCTCTTCGTCTGATTTGCGCTGTACGGGCTCTTTATAAAGTTCTGGGTGCAGCATTTCTTGCATGGCGGGGAGCGGAGAAGTCCCGCAAGCCTCGAACCAGTCCATTATCTTGTCAGCTGGTGGGCTGGACGCCCCGCACTCCCAGCTCTGGATCGTAGCCTTTCCCTTGTTGATCCGGCGGGCCATGTCGACTTGGCTCAAGCCTGCCGCGACTCTGGCCCGCGCCAATGCGACACCAAGCTTTTCCGCAGTAAAGTAGCTCATCAATTATAACCTCACAAATTTCCATGCCATAAAAACAAAAAGTGACATGGGAAAAACCCATGCCACTCGACAGAGCGGAAGTCCTTCAAGTTTTCCCATAAAATGGTAAAATCTAAAACAAGTTGGACAAATTGAACAAAAACAGAGGTGAAATAAAATGGATTTCGAGCAAAGAAACGGTAAAGAAAACGAAATGACCATCATTGACGGGATGCCCGCCACCGTTTTGACGGGTACCGCGCATACACCTGAACCTTGGGAGGACTAAAGATGGACAAGATGAAGCTGTTTTGCACCCACATCCGCGCCGCGCTGGCCTGCTATGAGGATATGCCGCCCGAGGGGCAGGCCCGGGCTCGACTTTTCGTGATCCGCAAGTCCAAGGATCTCCGGCAGCTCAAGGCTGCAGCAGACGCACCCGGTGGGGAGCTTGCCGGGGAGCTGTTGCAAAAAATGCAACAACCGACTGATCACGAATAATATCGCGCATATTTTGCACCTTGTTCGCGCAAAACGCGCGTATTTAGCAAAAAGTCAGCGTAAAATTCAGCGATTCAGCGAAAATGCTAAATTTTTCGCGCATTTTTGCGCGATTAAATGTGCTTGACGTGTTACAATCAACGGTTGTATAATGCGGTTGTGAATGAGTTACAAGCCCAATAGCTGAGCTTTCTTGGCGTTGTACTCTGCCTCCGTAACAGCTCCCATATCCAGCAACCGCTTAAACTTCAAAAGCTCATCGGCGGCGCTTGTGGCAACCGGAGCGGGATCCTGCGGCTTCTCCTGGCTGGCTTTGCAGCTCTTGAGAAACGCAGTCATCCCGCCGGGGTAAACCATTGTCGGCAAGCTACTTTCGCCCAGTGGAAGCGCAAAGCGGATAGACACGCTCTCTTTACTGCGACCCTTGCGGGTCTCTGTTTTAGCGGTGGCGGCGCCCACGATCGCACCCACAGGCCCGGCAACGGCTGCACCGATCACGGCACGGCCAATACCGCCCTTTGTCTCTGTCACCGTCAGATCGTCAGGCGCGTCAGATTCATAACCGGCGACTTCATCAAAGCTGTAGATCATGCGAGGGCCTTTATCACCACTGCGGTGTTTAATGCAAAACAGACGGTCGGTTTTGTCAATCGACACAAAGAGCGCGTCACCATCATAGATGGAATCGGTTTCTTTGAACACCTTCCGACGCTGTTCCAGTGTAGCCCAGTAGTCCGCAAGGGCAGATGTTGGTTGCTTTGCTGCCCGGATGCCCAATTTTGAAAAGAAAAAGTTGCTGCATCCGGCGCAGATCGGGCCGTCCGCGCTCTTCTCGCGGTTCAGCAGGCCCAGCTTGCCGCCGCAGACAGGACAGTCATTTGCCATAATAAGCACCTCACATATACAAAAAATAGGCAGCCAACCAGCTGCCGGAAAACTAAGTTATCAAAGAAAATGCCAAAGGAGGAAAACAAAGTGGAAGAAAATAGCACAAAATTGATGAAAGACACCCCGGAATGTGTTATACTTGAGAAAATCAAGCTTGCACTTTCCCTTGGCATCGACGTGGATAAACTCTTAAAGGAGGCAATGCAAAATGTCGAGTAATGTTCTTCTTTTCATCATCGCCGTGTTTGTTATCGCGATGTTTGCGATTCTCGCTTACGAGTTCCTTGATCTCAATGACTTTGCACTTTTTCAGTCTAATCCCAAACAGGAGCCGGAGCAAAAGTGCGTCGGCATCCCTTTAGAGTACCTTAAAACAGAAGTTACTTATAAAGGTGTTACCCTAGCAGACCTTATGGAGTTGTGCCCCGACACGCATTTCCATATTAAAGACGGCCTTGGCGGATACCTTTCCATTACACTCGGCAGCAAAGAAGCAAGAGCACCGCGCAAATACAGATCTGTATACGTTACCAGCCTTGACCCTTGCTCCTATGAGCTGGAAGTTTCAGACTCTTCGCTCCTTTGAGTCACCAAAAGCGTCAATAACGTACTCACAACAGCAGAGATCACCGCAATGGCAGCGCTTTGAAAGAACTGTCTGCGGCTGATTCTCTGCTTTCTTTGTTGGTCAACAAAATAAGTTTTTCCTTTATCCGTCAGCCTAACAACAGCGGGATTGTTTTCTCCTATGCGAACACTTGGTTCAATACCTTCTACTTTTACATATCCATCAGCACGAAGAATCGACAAAACCGAGTCAACATTTTCTTCTCCTACGACCCGATTTAAGTACGCCTTTCCTAAATAACCATTACGATTTTTACTTTCATAATAATCATAAATGGCTTTGATGGACTTTTCTTCCTGTTTTAGATTAGCCATTCCCGTTACCATCCATCATGTTTAAGGCTGCATCAATGGAAATGTCCAGCGAGTTTAGAAAAGCTTCCTGCTGTTTTGTCGGCAACTTTCTCAGCTTATCTAATATAGTATAAGCTTTTGCTTTCACATCTGCATCCAGCTCACTCTCTTCACTGGGAGTGGGCTTTTCTTTTTGCTCAGTTTCACCGGTGAGCTCCTCAGACGGAACATTAAAAAATGTGGCAATTTTTTCAATCGTCGCTTTTCTTGGTGCTGATCCATTGCTCCATCTGGTGACGACAGAGCGCTGAAAGCCCATTTCTTCCGCAACGGCTGACGGAGATTTCCCAATCTTGTTACAAAGGCGCACAAAGTTCAAGTAAAACAAAATGACACCTCCGTTTTTGTGCAAACATACAAAAGTGAACAAACGCAACAAAATGTCTTGACTGTTGCGTTTGTTTGCACTATACTGTTCTTGTTGGATGTAAACAAACGCAACACAAGAGACGCCTAAAACAATAGGCATTTGCTTGTTAGCTATTAAGTACTTCGCACCTACATAATAGCACGTTTTGTGAACATTTGCAACAAGTATTTTGACACGGCGACAAGAAAAAATCTGCCTGCGGTTGTTTCACAGACAGATTTTCCACCGATTTGTAACCAGAACGCACTTGCACCCCTGCGGTAATGCAAACGTGCTTGTTTGCACATCTTTTGCGCCATGCGCGGCGTAAAAGTAACGCCGGGGCTGCAAAAACAACTTACAGTGCTATGGGTGCGCCGCTTCCTTTGGCGGGTCGGCACCGCCTTGTAAGCCCTAGCGCTTCACGCACTTGCTTGTGTCTGGAACTGGCTGGCTCAAAAGTTTGGTCAATGAAATCACCGTCCTTTTGAATCAGTTTAACTAGGAGCCTTGAACAGTATAGCAAATCGGTGCGCTGTTGTCAATTTATTAACCAAGAACAGGGAGGTGGAAGAGTGCCTGAACCGTGGACTGGCCGCCTGATTGGCCGAATGCACAACAACGAAGTCACGCTGGATCAGCTTGCAGAACGTCTGGGGTGGACAAAGAGCTATTGCTCGATGATCCTGAACAGCAAGCGCAAGCCCAGCGGCATCCGCGAGAAGATGGAAGCCGCAGTCAGCGAACTGATCAAAGAAAAGGAGGCCAAAGCATGAGTCAAAACAAAAAGCCCAGCTGGAAAGAGCGAATTTCCAACTGGACCACGGCTGACTACATGATCGCATCCATCATCATCACGTCAGTCAACATAGGTATTGTAGCGTTTCAAGTGTTGCTGCTAATCCAAGTCATAGGAGGCAAGGCGCTGTGAAAGATTACCAAATTCAAATCCTTGCCCTCTGCATTGAGATCCTTGCTTTGGCTGTCATTTTACTAAAGCAATAATCATTGACACGATGGCTATTAGCATCATTGCGAAATTGTAGACCCTGTTAAAACGGTCGTTTTTCGCTTGCTCGATTTTGTATTGCACATAATCATCCCTCAGTTTTTGCAATTCGGCTGCGGTCTGAAGTTGAGCGTTGTCGATTTCCCGGCGCTTTTTCCAAACCGAGCCGTCCGGGTCAGCGACATTCACTCCCGGCGTTTTGTAATTGTAACGTTCAAGTTCGTTTGCACGCTGGTTGAAGTATTCCCACTGATTCAAAATCCCACCCCCTTCCCTGCCTATTATAACAGGCACCGGGGTGGACGACAAGAAAGGACAAAATATGGCAAACATTCAAATTTTTACAAGCCCCGAGTTCGGGGACATCCGCACGGTAGACCAGAACGGCGAGCCGTGGTTCGTGGGCAAGGACGTGGCGGCGGCGCTGGGTTACAGCAATCATCGCAAGGCTTTGATTGACCACGTTGACGAGCAGGACAAGGGGGTAACGAAATGTGACACCCTTGGAGGAAGTCAGGAAGTGACCGTTATCAACGAGTCCGGCCTTTACAGCCTGATTTTTGGCAGCAAGCTGGAAGGCGCAGTGCGGTTTAAGCGGTGGGTCACCAGCGAGGTGCTGCCTACCCTGCGCAAGACGGGCAGCTACATGATGCCCAAGCTCAGCAAGGAGATGCAGGCGCTGTTTATGCTGGACAACCGCACCCAGCGGCAAGAAGAGCGGCTCACCGCGTTGGAGAACACCATGACGGTGGATTACAACCAGCAGCGTGTGCTGCGCAAGGCCATCAGCCGGGCCGTCATTGGGGCGCTTGGCGGCGAGGACACCCCGGCCTACATTGACAACCACGTGCGCAGCAAGGTGTACAGCGAGTGCAACCACGATGTGCAGGACTGGTTCCGGGTGAACAGCGTGGGCAACATCCCCCGCAAGCGCTTTGACGAGGCGGTGGAGTATATCCAGCGCTGGAAGCCCAGCACCAACACCGTGATGCTGATCCAGCAGACCAACGGCCAGACCAGCTTGTTTGCCGCAGTTGCTGCCCAGAGGAACACCACTACCTCCGGGAAGCTTGTTAAGGAGGTATAAGCATGAAAAAAGTTATTGTAGGCGTAGTGTCCGTATTGGCAAGCGCTTTGCTGATGGCCGGATGCAATAATCAGGTTATTGACCTGACCTATGAATACAGCTGGGCACAGCTGAAAATGCCTGATGGAACGATTGTCGAGGGGAAATTGAACAGTTGGGACGATTACGAGGGCGACCAGCTGCAAGTGAAGATTGACGGCGTGACCTATCTGGTTCATTCGTCCAATGTTGTGCTGAGACATTGATAGAAAGGAGGACGCCATGCAGAAGCCGAGCCTTACGATAGGCGAATGCGTCCAGATCCTTCGGGACAACAACATCTCAAAGACCGAAAAGGTCTTGGGAGCACAGATCCAGGCGGGGCTGTTTACCAGCTGGGCGATTCCTTCCGTAGGAACAAAAGAGCCCTGCCCGGACATCTCCCGCGCCGGTTTTATGGCGTGGGTGAAGGACTTTTACAAGCTCGAAAAGGTTTATACAAAGGAGGAACCAAGAGAATGAGACTCAAATCGTTTGTCTCCACCGGCACGGTAGGTCTGCTGGCCATTATCGGCGCGGCGCAGGTATGGCGCTGGGCCTGCTCTTTGATGGCCGTTGCGCTGGCTTGCTGGGGTGGCTGGGACATCGCCGAGGCCGCACATGTCGCGCCTTGGATTATTGTTGCATCCACTGCCGGGCTGGCGATGTCGTTTTATGGGATGTATGAGGACAACAAACGGTATAAGCGCAGCGGTTACAGCAAAATCGTCCGCAACCATGCCCGGAACCCGGAGTATCCGCAGGATGAGGAGAAGGGCGCATGAAGCTGGAAGAGTTGATTCGGCAGCAGGCCGAAGAGCACCTTAAAACAGCCACACGGCTTGCAACGGAGTCCGCGCTCACGGGAGACATCTGGCTGCGGGTCATCTGCCGGGAAAAATCAGAGGTCTATAGCGCGGCGGCAGATGGGCTGCTCACAGCCCTCCACGATGCGGAGGATGTCGCACATGGCTGATTACATCCACTATATCACATGGTACACCGTGTACAGCGCCAAGACCGGCGAGGTAGTGGCAGCAGGAACGTCCGCCATGTGCGCTGCGAAGCTAGGATACAAGACCGCCAACAGCTTTGTGTCTTCCGTTGGACACCGACGCCATGAAAAAAAGCATCCGCACAAGTACATTTTTGAGCAGGAGCGCATTGATCGTGCGGAGGTCGACTGTCTCCCTCCGCTTCGCCGTTACTGCAAAAAGACGAAAAGGGAACAGGAATATGAACGGTAGATATATGCGAGCCGCAGAGATTCGCTGGAATAAGCGACAGCCGGAACGGCTGCGGCACATCCACCAGAAGAAGGAGAAGAAAAAGGTGAGCACGGTACAGATCTTTGACGCGGATCTGCGTTTTGTCAACGAAATCCCCATGCCGAACACGCTGGCGGGCATCCAGTACGCCGACCAGCTGGCAGCAGAAAAGCCGGGCCGTCTGTACGTCGTTATGGACGAGCACCGGCAGAAGGTTTACCAGAGGTGACGTACATGACTTTGGAGCAAAAGGAACGCCGCAAAGCGGTTCTGCGGTATGCAGTCAGCGTCCCTGAATGGAATCTTGCGCTCAAGCATCGGGTAGCAACAGAGCTTACGAAATGCGCAAGCCTCTTGATGAGCGTAAGCCAGATGATGCTTGCGACCGACGCGGAAGACCGTTTTTATCCGGACAGATTAGATTATGGGATGTCTCCGACGGGATACGCAAAAGCCATTTCGGATGCAGAGTACAGCCTCGGCACAGCCGCTTCGGCGCTGGAAACCGTAGTTGCTTTGGCGGATGAGTCAAACGCCTTCCCGCTTATCAGCTCCACCCAGACCGGCGGGTTAGATGACGCGATGGGAAACATTGAGGCGGCCTACAATTCTGGTCTTGGGTGGCTGGCAGATCTGTGCCGGGTACACGGGATGGATGAGGTGACATACAATCATGGATAAAATGACCATTTACGAGCAGTGCCGGGAAGTCCCAAAAGACGCCCAGAAGCCTATCGCAGCGGGCCGCCTGAAGGGCAAGACCGACATTAACCCCATGTGGCGCATCAAGAAGCTGACTGAGCTTTTTGGCCCGGCTGGTACGGGCTGGAAGTTCGACCCGCCGGTGTTCGAGGAAAAGATCGGAGCAAAGGGTGAAGTTGTCGTGCAGTGCTTTACGAATCTGTACGTCAGGCAGGATGATGGGGAAGCGTGGAGCGCCCCCATCCCCGGAGTGGGCGGCTCTATGCTGATTGTGCTGGAGTCAACGGGGCTCCGAACGGATGATGACGCTTACAAAAAAGCGTACACGGATGCCCAGAGCGTGGCGTGCAAGGCACTTGGAATCGGCGCGAATGTGTACTGGAAAGATGAATCCACCAAGTACACCCCGCTTCCGGCCACTCCCGCCCCGGTGTGCGCCTGCTGCGGAAAGAAAATCATCGGCATCAAAACCAAGGACGGGAAAAAGATGACTGCTGAGCAGGCGGCAGAACGAAGCAAGGCAAAATATGGGCGTATACTCTGCGTAGAATGCGCAAAGAAGCAGCCGAAAGAAGATGGAGGAATGTCTCATGCTTAACCTCGTAGCATTGATGGGTCGTCTGGTCTACGACCCGGAGCTCAAGACCACCCCGAGCGGCATCAATGTGTGCAGTTTCCGCATCGCAGTTGACCGCAGCTTTGCCCGGCAGGGCGAAGAGCGCAAGGCCGATTTTATCGACATCGTCGCGTGGAGGCAGACCGCCGAGTTCGTCTCCAAGTATTTCCAGAAGGGCAGCATGATTGCTATCGAAGGCAGCTTGCAGACCCGTCAGTACCAGGACAAGAACGGCAACAACCGCACAGCTACCGAGGTTCTTGCGTCACAGGTGAGCTTTTGCGGCGGAAAGGCCGCAGAGAAGCCTGCTGTGCGCGATTTCGACCGGCAGACGGAAAATCATGTGCGCGAAGCAAACACCGCTCACAACGCCCCGCAGAAGTCTCAGAACGTACCGGAGTATTCGCAGGGCAGCGCAGACGACTTCTCGGTCATCGACGACAGCGAAGACCTCCCGTTCTAAGCCGAGAGCTGCGCTATCTGGCTATACGGGCGCGCAAAGGAGGTGATTGAGTGGCACAGGACGATAAAAAGTCATTTGTGGCGTATCTGAGCTGGTTCGATGCGCTGGAAGAATACTCCGACGCAGAGGTTGGGCAGTTGATGCGAGCTCTTGCACGGTATGCCAAAACCGGAGAAGAGCCTGAATTTTCAGACCGTGGGATGCGGGGCAACTGGAAATTTATGTGCAGCGACGTAAAACGGGCGTCTGAAAAATGGGATGAAACCCGCAAGAAACGCAGCAACGCCGGAAAACGCGGTATGGCAAAGCGCTGGGGAAAGCCTGACGACATAACAAAAATAACAAACGATAACAATGTTAATGACGACATAACAAAAATAACTGTAGATGTAGATGTAAATGGAGATGTAGATGTAGATGGGGATGTAGATGTTGTAAAGCGCGATAACACCGCCGCCGTTGATATGGAGTTATCAAAAATCGTCCAGCATTACCAACGTGCTATCGGCGACTTCCCGCGTTCGGCGCTGGAAAAACTGCAAAAATGGCGGCAGGAGTACAGCACGGAGATGATTTTGCTGGCGATCGACAAGGCCGCAGAAGCTGGCAAGCGGTCGTGGAACTACATCAACGGCATCCTGTCTGGCTGGCAGCGGGACGGGATACGCACCCCGGGGGACGTGGCAGCGAATGAGCAGCGCCGACAAGAGCAGCCTCGCGGGAAACAAGCCACAGAAAGCACCGCAGAAGCATACGCAAATATTTTCAAGGGGGTGAAACTGTGACAGTGGAGATGATGACAAAGCTCCTTGCGGACGCTGAGGCCTATTTTGGACGGCCTCAGACCGCAGAGAACCGCGCAAGCATCGCGGAGATTTGGGCGAACTCATCGCTCAAGGATGTGCCGAATGAGATGGCCTACAAGACATTCCACGAGGTGATTTTGGAGTGCAGCTGGCAGAGCCAGCTTCTCCCGGCGTGGAAAAAGGCTGTCGAAAAGGCCCAGGGTGAGCAGATGCTGGCGAAGCACTGCCTTGCTGCCCGCACCCGGATGCTCAAGTCCAGAGCTGAAAGAAAGCTTCTTGGGCAGGCAAACCAGAACGGAGGACAAAATGCCTAGATACAAAGTCATCGTAGAGTGCAGCGGCCCGCACGGGAACGCGGCGCTTACATACCGCATCAACGCCGCGAGTCAGTTTGCGGCAGAGTTCAGGGCCTGCCAGCTGGCGGGCGATCATTACCCCGAGTATCGGGACATCAAGCCGGTGAGGACGGAGGTGCTGAAAAATGGATGAAGTAAGATTGATTGACGCGAACGCTTTGCACAAGCGCATTGAAATGAACCTTCGCGCCAGCAATCCGGTCACTATTGAAGAATGCTGCTATAAGGATGCCCTGAACAGCGTGGACGAGGCTACCACCATTGACCCGGAGAACTTGCGACCGACGGCAAAGTGGATTATTGTGCGGCGCATGGCAGATGGTGCGGAGTGCAAGTGCGGGGGCTGCGGACGCAAAGAGGTTTTTACAACATTCGACCGGCACACGGAACATGCCTATTGCTGCCGCTGCGGGTGCAAAATGGAGGGCTTTTATAATGACTGAATACATCCGGCGCGAGGCTGTGTTAAAGAGCCTGGAATATACCACGATATGTGAGGCAGGAGCAGAGAATATTATCTCGCTTACCCTCCGTGCGGCACGAGAAAAGGTTGAAAAACTTCCTGTTTTGCGGGGAAAAAACCTCTTTCCCGCATGGCGCGACCCTGAAAAGAACCCTCCGGAGGTCGAAACCGAAGTGCTGGTGCTGGTTGACTGTGGGAAAGGATACTGCATCACAACGGCCTTTTATGAGGACGGAACTGTTTCTCAGTACGAAAGCCTCTGGCAGTGGGAAGATGTCGATGATTACGGCATTTATGACGAAGAAGAGGACTTGTATAGGCTCCCGAAAGGCTGGTGGGAATACCGCCACTTTACCCCGGATGATGCACTGGAATGCCCGATAGATAAGCCGGTTGTGGGCTGGATGCCGCTGCCGGAGAAGGTGCTGAAAAATGACGATGACGCCGTGTAAAGACTGCCCCACTCGTCACCCGGTGTGCCACGACACATGCCCCAAGTACGCCGAGTTCAAGCGACAGCGGGAAGCGGAAGCCGCTTACACCCGCGAGATGCTGGACACAGGCAAGGTCTACCACTACGACCACGAGGACCGGCACCGTGAAAAGGGGCGCAAGCGGTACATGGGAGCGAACGGAGGTGCGGACAGGTGAAGCGGACTGCAAGTAAATGGGTTGACCCATCAAAGAGACTGCCTCGTAGCCTGAAGCCCGTCCTCTTTGTAGAAAAATCGCTCTTCCACGAGGAAGCGGTGGTCGGATGCTATGACTCCACCTATAAATGCTGGACGATTTTAGAGTATGGGTACAGCATCACAAGATCCATTCCAACCGAAAACGTGCGATGTTGGATGCCGAAGCCCAAGCCGCCTAGAAAGAGGGAACCTGCAAAAGCGAACGGAGGAGCGGACAGATGAAAGTGCTTATCGCCTGTGAGGAATCACAGGAAGTATGCAAGGCATTTCGGGCAAAAGGCCACGAAGCCTACTCCTGCGATATTCAGGAGCCGTCCGGCGGACATCCCGAGTGGCATATCTTGGGCGATGCGCTCAAGGCCATTGAGGGTGGGCAAATCGTAACGATGGACGGCGTGGCGCATGAAGTCGGAAAGTGGGATTTGCTCATTGCACACCCGCCCTGCACTTATCTAAGCAACGCCGGAGCAAGGCATCTTTGGAAAGGGCATGAGCTTCAGGCAGACCGTGTGATGCTTGGCATTCAAGGCCGAGACCTGTTCATGCGTTTCTGGTGGGCAGATGTTCCACGGATTTGCATAGAGAACCCAGTGCCAAGCCGGGTATTCTGCCTGCCGAAGTATGCGTAGAGCGTTCAGCCGTATCAGTTTGGTCACCCATACACCAAAAAAAACCTGTCTTTGGCTCAAGGGTCTGCCGCCGTTGATCCCAATTAACATTGTAGAGCCTGTTGCTACATGGTGTCCGTCCGGCTCGTATAGTCATAAACACGATGCAAAAAATAAGGGAATGTTTACGACTGATCGGGCGAAGAACAGAGCCAAAACATTTCCGGGAATCGCAAAGGCAATGGCTGAACAGTGGGGGTAAGCAGATGAAACCGAAAACGAAATCCGAGCTGATGGCCGAATGGGCCAGCCAGCCCGACCAGCTCAAAAGAGAGCGGGAGGTAAAGGCCATCCGCAAGGCGATGGACGATGCCCGCGCCGTGATGCAAGACGGTCTGACCCGGTACGTCAAGAAAAAGACCAAAGCCCGTAGCATGGCAAAGGCTGAAGCTGACCCCTTTGCTGAACTGGAAGGCTGGGAAAGCATGGAGCAGATCCAGGATGCCTACGGCTACGGCGAGATCACCGCCGACAGGCGGGACAAACTCACCGACCTGTGGGAAGCCCGGGAAGCTGCCAGGAGCAGCCGCAAGGGCGCGGACAAGTACCACGACCTTGTGACGGAGATGTTGGAAACCGCCATCCGCCGGGTGGGCAATGAGTACGCAGATATGCTATTTGAGTATGACCAGCAGCGCAGGGAAGCTGAAAAGCAGTGCGAGCAGCTGGCAATGGAAGGGATGATGAAAAAATGAAAGCTGTTCTGATAAGCATCAAACCCAACTGGTGCAAGTGGATTTTGAGCGGAAAGAAAACCCTTGAGGTACGAAGAACCCGCCCAAAACTTGACACACCGTTCAAGGTATACATCTACTGCACCCGTTCATATGACTGGCGCATGAAATTGCCCAAAATCGGGATGGAGAAGATGAACGGCAAGGTGATTGGCGAGTTTGTCTGTGATTCCATTGAAGAGGTCGATATTTCATATCCGGCATATCAGGACAGACTGGGTGAACGTTTTACAAAAGATTCACGTGTGCCATATTTCCAACTGCACCGTTACGCATCCAAAAACAGACTTCATGACAATCTGTTTTTCTGGCACATTTCAGAACTTAAATTTTACGATAAGCCTGTGAAGCTTAAAGATTTTTGGGCGATACAACCCTGTACGCATCGCGGAGACTGCTGCACCTGCCGCAGATGGGATGCAAAAAAGCTGATTTGCCGTGGAGAAGCGTTCGGGATCGAACGTCCGCCGCAAAGCTGGTACTATGTGGAGGATGGCAGATGAAACTGACCCTCTACGGCGACCCCCGCACCAAGAAAAATTCCGCACGCATTCTCCGCACACGCTCCGGGACCCCATTCGTGGCCCCCAGCAAGGTTTATGTGGATTATGAGACGGACTGCCTGCGGCAAATCAAAAAGCCGCACAGCCCCATCTCTGCCCGCGTGAACGTGAGGTGCGTGTACTACATGAAGACCGCCCGCCGGGTCGATCTGGCAAACCTCATCGAGGCGACCACGGACATCCTGGTAAAAGCCCGCGTGCTGGAGGACGACAACAGCAAGATCGTCGCCGCCCACGATGGCAGCCGGGTGGAGCTTGATCGGAAGACCCCCCGGGCGGAGATCTGGATTGAAGAAATGGAGGACTAAAATGGCTGAATATCATGTTGGGTGTGGATTGTTTGGAAATATCTACGCTGGAACTTATGCGCCGCCCCGCAAGGATGGTTTGCAGGCATGGCGTAACAAGTCAGAGGTGACAAGCGAAGCAGTCGAAGCGGTCATGGGGCATTTTATCACGGAAATGGAGCGTGACGATAAGACAAAGCTCAAAAAGGTGTGGGGAGTTATCGGAAACAAGAAGCTAAAAGTCACTTTTGAGATTTTTGCTGGCAAGGAGGAAAACAATGGCCCACACATGGATACCTGACTCCGACACACCAAAGCCTGACATTGGCGCGGACTACCAGACCGTCAAGGCGTGGTTTCAGCAGTGCCGCGACCTTGCGGCGGCTATCGAAGTCCAGAAGCAAAAAATACAGCGCATCCGGGACGTGGCCGAAAAATGCACCCAGAACCTGAGCGGGATGCCTGCGGGTGGTGGCAATGGGGACAAGGTGGGCTTCGCTGTAGAGCAGCTGGACACCGAACGCCGACAGCTTCAGAGGATGGAGACGGATCTGTGCAATTTGCGTGTCGAGGCCACCCGGCGGGCATACTGCCTGATAGCCGAGCCGGAATGCGCCGAAGCGATTTGCGAGCACTATGTCATAGGCAAGTCTCACAAAGAAATCGCAAAAGAAGTCGGCGTGTGCGGGGCAGATGTGGTCTACCGGCGAATCAAACGCGGATGCATGGCCCTGGCCGAGATATGGGACGAGTTTTCTGACGTGCAAAGTGTACAACATGCACAAGAAAACACAGCGTGATTTTGGAAGGGGTCAGCTCTTTTCAAGTCTGTAAGCTTAGATGTAAAATTCTAATAAGCGGTTCAGCGCTAAGCGGTAGCCGCTTGCCACGCAGCCCGCAAAACGGTGAAGGAGAACAGGAAAGCATGAAAACCTGTCACAAGGAAGGAACCGTTTTGGGGGGCTGCTTCTATGCGAGGTTTGGGAAGCCACATAACAGGGCTAGCAGTTTTGTGGAACGGTTCGACTCCGTAACCTCGCACCGTATGACGCATGGACTCATCCCCCACAAAGCTGCACGCTTAACCTCCCGTGCCACGAGAGAAAGCTTTGAATCCCTGAGGGTGTGGGTAGACTTCCCGATGGGATGTGCGTCAAACAACAGCCCTGGCGGAGAACCAGGGCTGTTTTATATGGCCGCCTGAGCGCAGTACGGAGCGCGTGTCAGCTGAGATATTGCTGGCTGGTTCGAGTCCAAGGGCGGTGTTTTATACTCCGGTAGCTCAAGTGGTAGAGCGGCGGTCTCCAAAACCGCATGTTGCAGGTTCGAGCCCTGCCGGGAGTGCTTGCATGATCTGACGAGAGCGGGGAGTGCAATAGCGGAGCATCCGGCCGCGAAAGTTCTGGGCGCAGAGGCTTTGCACCCGACAAGCAAGGCCTCTTATTTTGATATTCTGACCGTTCGGATTTTCCGGGCGGTTTTTCTTTTGCAGGAAAGGAGATGCCAACTGTGAGATATGGTGTGCCGTATCGTGGAAGTAAGAACAAAATCGCACAGTGGGTTGTCTCTAATCTTCCTGCTGGCGACACGCTGATTGATCTGTTTGCTGGCGGTTGCGCAGTCACACACGCCGCATTGCTTTCTGGCAAATGGAATCACATTGTCGCGAATGACATCGGCGATGGCCCACAGTTGTTTATGGATGCTATTCATGGCAAGTATGCCAATGAAAAGCGCTGGATTAGCCGTGAAGATTTTCACCGTCTGAAAGAATCCGACCCTTACGTTTCACTTTGCTGGAGCTTTGGAAATAATCGCACGGATTACCTCTACTCAAAAGAGATTGAACCGTGGAAAAAGGCTTTGCATTATGCAAGAGTGTTTGGCGATACATCGCTTCTTCGAGAGTTTGGCGTGGATGAAAAGAATTGCCGCCTTGAAAGCCTAGACAGACTTCAAAGTTTGAATGGGCTTCAACGATTGCAGAGCATCCAAAACCTCAATGATTGCGACAAAATAACGCTTTCTCAAAAAGATTATCGTGACGTTGAAATCCAAGAAGGCTCAATCGTTTATGCTGACCCACCGTACAAAAAAACACGTTGTACGGGATACAAAGGAAAATTCGATTATGACGCTTTTGAGCATTGGTTGTCAGACGTTCCTTTCATGGTGGTTGTTAGCGGATACGAATGCCCATTAGAGTGCATAGAAGTGGCACAAATAAGCAAACAGCCGATTATCGGAACAAATAATTTATACGGTTCTAGCGTAGAAAGATTGTTTGTGCAAGAACGGTTTGTTGAACAGTACAAAAATTCATTTAACATGAGAGGTGGTGGCGGTGAGTGCGAAGCGGCTGACAGACAGGCAAAAAAAGAAAATCGTTGCGGACTATGTGCAGCTGCAGAGCTACGCCAGAGCTGCCAAGTTGAACGACGTGGCAGAAAGCACCGTTCGGAAAATCGTGAAAGATAATCCCAAGTGTGCGGATTTGTGCGCCTTAAAAAAAGAGCAGAACACGCAGGACATGCTTTCCTACTTAGGCAGCAAGCGCGGGGAAGCACAGGATCTTCTCGGGCTGTACCTTCAGGCGATGGCAGACCCGGACAAGATCGCGGAAGCAACGCTGCCGCAGCTGTCCACGGCGTTTGGCACCATCGTGGACAAGTTTGCTATGCTGGGAGACCAGAGCGGCATAGAAGCCCAGGACGATGGCCTGCTGGAAGCCCTGAGCGCTGCCGCAGACATCAGCCCGCCGGATGACGTGGAGATGCTGCCGGAGGAAGAGGACGACCATGCGGAAAAGTAACGGTTTCCGCTGGAAAGCCCTCAGCCAGCGGCAAAAGCAGGTCTTGAGCTGGTGGACACCGCAGAGCGCATACAGCGGGTACAACGGCATCATTGCAGATGGCGCCATCCGTTCGGGCAAGACCTTTGCCATGAGCTTTTCTTTTGTCCAGTGGGCCATGACCTGCTACAGCGGGCAGCAGTTTGCCATGTGCGGCAAAACTATTGCCAGCTTCCGGCGCAACGTGCTTGGTACGCTCAAGCAGCAGCTTGCGGCCCGTGGCTACAACGTCAAGGAGCATCGGGCAGAAAACTGCATGACCGTCAGCAAGGGCGGCAGAATCAACGAGTTTTACTTTTTCGGCGGCAAGGACGAGAGCAGCCAAGACCTGATCCAGGGCATCACGCTGGCCGGGGCATTCTTTGACGAGGTGGCCCTGATGCCGCAGAGCTTTGTCAACCAGGCCACGGCCCGTTGCTCTGTCACCGGGTCGAAGTTCTGGTTCAACTGCAACCCGGGCAGCCCACAGCACTGGTTCTATCTGGAGTGGGTGCGGAAATGCCGCTCCCGCAAGATGATGTATCTCCACTTTACGATGGACGACAATCTGTCGCTTTCCGAGGACATCAAAGCCAGATACCGCAGCCAGTACAGCGGCGTTTTCTATCAGCGCTACATTCTTGGCCTGTGGACCGTGGCAGAGGGCCTTGTATATGACATGTTCGACCGCAAGAAGCACGTTATTGATGTACTTCCGGCGCTGTCTCCAAAGAGCGCCTATGTGGCGTGCGACTTTGGCACCCAGAACGCAACGGTTTTCTTGCTGTTCCAGAAGCAGGCAGATGCAGACTGCTGGATCGTCACCCGGGAATATTACTACAGCGGCCGCGAACAGAAGCGGCAAAAGACAGTGGGCGAGTACGTCACAGACCTCAAGGCGTGGCTGAAGGGACTCAAGCCGGAGAGGATCATCGTTGACCCCTCTGCCCTGCCCCTGATTACGGAGCTGCGCAAGAATGGCTTTACCCAGACCCCCGCAAACAACGACGTTCTGAGCGGCATTCTGGACGTGCAGACCATGCTGCAGACCGGCCGGCTGAAGATCTACAAAGACTGCAAGCACACGCTGGAAGAGTTCGGCGTGTACGCTTGGGACCCGGACAAAGACGACACCGTGCTGAAGGTAAATGACCACTGCATGGACGCTATCCGCTATTTCGTGCGCACAAAGCGCCTTGTGAAACTGAGGGATTGATTTTGAGCACTGTATACACATTCCAGACCTTCCAGCAGGCGCAAGCCGCCGGGGAACAGCCTGATTTCATCCGGCGGTTCGTGCAGCAGCACTGCAGTTCCGGACCTTACAGAATGGCGCTGGACGCTGATCTGTACGACGCCCAGAAAAACCCGGGGGCTGAACGCTTCGCGCAGGCTTACGCTTTGATGCTGAAACGCCTGTCCAAAAACACAAAGCAGGATGTCCTGCACCCCGATATGGTCAAGAGTAATCTTTTCCGGCGGCTCAACAAGCAGCGGGCGACCTACTCCCTCGGCAACGGCGTGGTCTTTGCGGACGATGGCGTGGACAAGGGCAAGCTTGGGCAGAACTTTGACGAGCAGATCCAGAAAGCCGGATATTTCGCCCTGATCCACGGTGAGAGCTTCGGATTCTGGAACAACGACCATCTGGTGATTTTCAAGCTGACCGAGTTCGCGCCCCTGTACGATGAAAAAACAGGCCTTTTGCAGGCGGGTGTGCGCTTTTGGCGGTTGAACCCGGACACGGATATGCACTATATCCTGTACGAGCTGGACGGCTTTACCGAGTACACGGAAAGTAAAATCGGCAATGTGATGCAGGAGACAACGCCGAAGCAGGCATACAAGAGCGTGACCGTCACCACACCCGGCGGCGGGCTGGAAAGCGTAGAAGGAGAAAACTACAGCGCCCTGCCCATTGTGCCGCTGTGGGGCTCAGACCTGCACCAGAGCACCCTTGTGGGCCTGAAAGCCTACATCGACAACACTGATCTGGTGATGTCCGGCTTCTGCAATGACTTGCAAGACTTTTCGCAGATCTACTGGCTGTGCGAGAACTTCAACGGCATGACCGATGGCGAGCTGCAGGAGTTTCTTGTCAAGCTGAATCTGTACCACATTGCAGGCGCAGACACCAGCGAGGGCGGCAAGATCACCCCCTATACCACCGAGATCCCTGTGACGGCCCGGCAGGCTCTGTTAGAACTGCTCCACACCCGGGTGTATGAGGACTTCGGCGGTCTGGATGTGCACTGTGTCAGCGCGGACAGCACCAACGACCATCTGGATGCGGCCTATGAACCGCTGAATCAGAACGCGGACGATTTCGAGGCACAGATCAAGCCGTTCATCCGGCAGGTCTGCGCACTGGCTGGCTTTGACAACGCTATGCCGGCATTCAACCGCAGCAAGATCACCAACACAGCCGAACAGGTCGCAACGGTGATTTCTGAGGCGCCGATCATCGGGCAGGACATGGCAATAGACTTACTGCCCAACCTGACCCCGGAACAAAAGGAGCAGGCCAAGGCCGCGCTGATGGCTGAGAGCGCAACACGGGAGACCGTGGACGAGGACGAGGATGACAACGGTGATGAAACATGATTTCTGACCGTGACCGCATTTCCACCCGGCAGCTGAACCGCCTGCGCCGCCGCATTTTGCGGGTATACGGCACTGCCCGCCGGGAGATGACCGAGCAGCTCACCAAGTTTCTGGAAAAGTACCGAGCGTTGGACGAACGCAAGCGGGTGCAGCTGGATTCAGGCGAGATCACCGAAGAGGATTACCGCATCTGGTTGCAAAATCAGGTCTTTCAATCCGAGCTGATGCACCAGAAGCTGGACAGCATCACCCAGACCTGCACCATAGCCCAAGAGACGGCCTACAAGCTGGCCCGGGACGAGCAGTACAACATCTTTTCCTTTGGCGCAAACTGGGCTTTCTACGAGCTGGAACAGGCCGCAGGCGTGACGTTCGGGCTGACCCTGTACAACACCGAAGCAGTCAAGCTGCTGCTGAAGGAAAACCCCAAGCTGGTGCCAAACAAGCGCATCAAGAGCGAGAGCAACCGCATCTATGACGCCCGGGTGTTCAACCGTTACGTCATGCAGGGCATCGTACAGGGCAAGAGCGTCCACGACATCGCCGTGCAGGCCGTCAACGGCATGGCTGATACAGAGATCCACTGGGCCATGAACAACGCCATCACAGCCCTTACCAGCGCCCAGAATGCCGGGGCTTTGCAGCAGATGCGAAACGCCCAGGCTTTGGGAATCGAGGTCAAAAAGCGGTGGAACTCCACCCACGACTACCGCACCCGTGAAATGCACCGCCTGCTTGACCAGCAGACAGCAGAGCTTGACGAGCCGTTCAAGGTCATGGGATACGAGATTCAGCGCCCCGGCGACCCCAACGCAGCCCCGGAGATGGTTTACCACTGCCGCTGTGTGCTGTCCTCTGCTCTGGGCAGGTATCCCCGGCAGAACGCCATGCAGCGAGACAATGTGACCAAAGAGACAACGCCCGTCATGGACTACAACGAGTGGTATAAATCCAAGGGCGGAAAGGAAAAAGAGCAAATGTAGTGGGCAGAAGAGAGAAAACGGAGAAAGGAGAGCGCAAAGCATGAAAAATAAGAAGTTTGGGATTGTCGTAATCAACGATGACTTTTTCTTGAACTTTTGCCGTGATTTTAAGCCTCCGTGTGGTTACATTAAGCCAAAACACGCGCGGCCTTCCTACGGAAATGGCGCAAAGAAGCATGGAGCACACAAACGCATTATTAGGACAATGGAAGGATTCAGAAAATGAATGTCTTGACGTTGGGCAGAGCAGGAGGAAGAAGGAACGAGAATGAAGCATAAAAATAAGGCCCTGCCACCCGGCAGAGCCTAAAGGTCACAGACCTTTGATTTGGTTGAGCAGAGCCGCACGCAGGGCATCGGTTTCAGCGTCCGCTTGTGGCTTGTTCGGGTCATCCGGGATATATTCCAGTATATCGCCGGGCTGACAATGAAGCACCTCACAAATTTTGTCAAGCGCCCCAACGGGAAACTGCTTGATAGTGCCAAGACAGATTGCTGATATGGTAGGCGGTCTAATCCCAGTAGCTTCAGCGAGTTCCTTTTGGGTCATGTTTGCGTCTGCGAGCAAGGCCTTTAAGTGATAGCTTATCGACATTTCTAACACCTCTTTTCCTACATCTATAATACTACGCCATCCGTTAATAGTCAATACGCAAAACGTAAAAAATATTTTTGAAAATTACGGAAAACGTATTGACGAATTACGCAATTCGTAGTATAATAGATGCATGGAAAGGAGGTCAGAGGTGCAAGGGAGCAAATACCGGGAGGTGATGCTCCGTGACTAGCAAGGAGTTTGCAAAGCTCACCAGAGCCGAGCAGTTGGCACGGTTTGACGCATATAAAAAAGCGGCCAGCGCTGGAACGCTGAACCGCTAAGACACAAGAAAGCAACCAGTCAAGAAGCCCCTTGCACCTCCATTTTATTTTTTTATAAGCGATTTGTCAAGTAAAATGTGAGGTTTTAGCAATGGAAACACCAAAAATCACGAAAGTGGAGCTTGAACTGGATGCTGTTTCTGGTGAACTCCGAGTAATGCACGACCTGTTGAACATCTTTGCCAACTGGTTTGAGGAAACGCACAAGACCGATATGATCAAGCGGGAGCGCACCAGCGAGCTTGTGAGCCAGATTTGGAGAGAAGCCCCGATGTACAACTCCATGCTGACGGCCCTGTTTGCATCCCTTACCGGTCTGGAAAAGGAAGTAGACGAAGTACTTAACTATCAAATTGCAGAACAAGAGGTAAACGCATGAGTAACATCCAGATTTTCAACTACCGGTCCAACGAAGTCCGCACCGTAGAGATGGGCGGCGAACCGTGGTTTGTCCTCAAGGACGTGTGCACAGTGCTGGGCATTTCCCACATCACGGACACCGCCAAGCGCATGGATGAGGATGAGGTCGGTCAGACCGAGGTCATCGACAGCATGGGTCGCAAGCAGTCCACCTACATCATCAATGAGAGCGGCCTGTACAACGTCATTCTCCGCAGCGACAAGCCGGAAGCCAAACCGTTCCGCAAATGGGTCACGTCCGAGGTGCTGCCCTCCATCCGCAAGAATGGCGGTTACATCGCCGGACAGGAGCAGCTCACCCCGGAAGAGCTGATGGCAAAGGCGCTGCTTGTGGCAAACAAGACCCTTGCAGACCGGGAAGCCCGCATCTGTGAGCTGACCGCACAGAACAGTCAGCTCACCGTGGAGAAGCAGATCATGCAGCCCAAGGCCGAGTATTTTGACGAGCTGGTTGACCGCAATCTGCTGACCAACTTTCGGGAGACCGCCAAGGAGCTGGGCATCAAGCCCAAAGCCTTTGTGGCATGGCTGCTGGAAAAGAAATTCCTTTACCGTGACCAGAAAGGCAAGCTGCTGCCCCGAGAGGACAAGAACAGCGGCCTGTTCGAGGTCAAGGAAGCCAAGAACGACAAGACCCAGTGGAGTGGCGTACAGACGCTTATCACTCCCAAAGGCCGAGAGACGTTCCGGCTGCTGTACCTGTAACTGAATAACCGACCCTGCCCCACACCGGGGCGGGGTTTTGTTATACATAGAGTAAACCATGAACTTTAACTACGACATCAAATTCACCGACAACGCCCCGCAGCTGCATGAAGCGCTGGACTCGTGGGCGGAGCGAGTGCTGACCATCTGGGGCATGAAGGTGCAGGACTACGCCCGGCTGCTTGTGCCTACTGGCACGGCAGACAGCACGGGCATTGAGGGCTACGTGGGCGGCGCGCTCAAGCAGAGCCTGACCTACGCCGTAGACCTCGCAAAAAAGACCGTGACCATCGGGTCGAACCTGTTTTACAGCGTCTATGTGGAGCTGGGAACGGGCATCTTTGCCGAGAAGGGCAACGGACGAAAAACGCCGTGGGTCTGGAAGGACTTCAACGGTGGATGGCACTTCACCCGGGGTATGGAAGCCCGCCCGTTTCTCCGCCCGGCGGTGGAAAAACACATTGATGAGCTGCGAGAGATCGCCGTGGAAGAAGCAGAGAAGGGAGAATGACCGTGGAACAGCAGGATTGCAGCAACTGCCGTTGACATGATGGCTTTTCGTGGGTGTGCTTCAATGGTTGCTCTGAGCGGGCGGCTGATTTTACAGACCCGGAGGACATCTGTCCGGCGTTTGAAGCGGAGATTTCTCCCGAAGCTTAATACTCAGCGGTTGGCGCACAGCGTCAGCCGCTTTTTTATGCCGCTTTAGCTCAGGTTGGCAGAGCACCGGATTTGTAATCCGGGGGCCGTGGGTTCAAGCCCCACAGGCGGCACCACACCGGCAGCACGTCCGGCAAATTAAACCTTATTGCCAAGCATGGCAGCCCGAGCAAGGGCGGAAAGGACTATCACATGGCACTCAAAAGAGCTGACATCCGCACGATTCTGGAGAACACCGAAACCTCCAACGATGACAAGGCGAAAGCCATTCTGGACGCCCTGCACAAGGAGACGGACGAGCTCAAAGACCAACTGGATGCAGAAAAAACAGCCCGCACACAGGCCGAGAAAGAGCGGGACGAGGCCAACGGCGGCAAGCAGGCCGCAGAAAAGGCTCTGACCGACTACAAGGCCCAGCAGACCCAGAAGGACACCCGGGCCACGAAAGCAGCGGCCTACAAGCAGCTGCTGAAGGACAATGGCGTGCTGGAAAAGCACTTTGACCGCGTTGTAAAAATGACCGGCGCGGACATCGACGCTTTGGAGCTGGACGAGAACGGCAAGGTCAAGGACGCAAAGAAGTTTATGGACAGCCAGAAAGACGTATGGGGCGACTTTGTGGCCACGACCACGACCACCGGCGCAAAGGTGGACACCCCGCCCACCAACAACAGCGGAGTTTCCAAAGAGGACTTCGAGAAAATGAGCCTTGATGCCCGTATCAAGCTCAAAAACGAAAATCCTGAGCTGTATCAGCAGCTGAGGAAAAAGTAAGAAAGTGAGGACATTTTATGGCAGATACTTTTGGCGGTTTCCCGTTTGACGTTGAGGTGTTCGGCGATTACATGGCCGAACAGAACACCATCAACACCAACATCATCGCATCTGGCGTCATCCGTGAGGACGCTTCTATCATGAGCCTGATCGGCGAAAAGGGCAACGTGGCGACTATCCCGTTCTACACCGAGCTGGACGCAAACGCTTCCCCTGCACTGAACAACGACGGCAACACCAATAACGAGCCCACCGACATTTCCGGCAGCAAGCAGACCTGTATGCTGATCCAGCGCATGAAGGCATGGAAAGCACAGGACTTTACCCGCGAACTGACCGGCGCAAAGCCCATGGAGCACATTGCGCAGCAGGTGACCCACTTCTACCAGCAGGTATGGCAGAAGGAACTCATGACCGAGGTTGACGCAATTCTGCAGAATACCGATATGAGCTCCCATATCTACGACATCACCAAAAACGACAATAGCAAGGTGGATGCAGAGACCATTCTGTATGCACAGCAGGCCGCGTTTGGCGATACCGCATCTTCTGGCGGCCTGATTGTGCTGCACAGCATGATTCTGGCAAAGTATAAGGCCCTGCAGTTGGTCGATTACGACAAGTACACTTTCAACGACGCACTGCGCACCGAGGTCACTCTGCCCCGCATTGGCGGCATGACGGTTCTTGTCAATGACGCAGCAACTAAGGCCTCCGTGACGTTGTCGAGCGGCGCAACCACTGCTTACAACACCTATTTCCTGGGCGTCGGTTCCTTCGTCGGTTGCCGCAAGACCAACTACGAGAACCCCTACTACACCGATTACGACCCCGAAGAGAAGGCCGGTATTCAAAAGCTGTATACCAAGGAGGGCCGCGTGATCCACCCCAATGGCTTCAGCTTCAAGGCAGACAACGTGACCGGCGCTTCGCCTGCGACCACCGATCTTGCCAAGAAGGCAAACTGGGAGCGCAAGTTCAAGCCCGAAAACATCAAGATCGGTAAGATGGTCTCTCTGGGCTAAGACAGGAGGTGACACCGCATGACCGTCCCTGAGCTGTGCGTTTACACGCACAATTTCTTTGACCGGGCAGACGACCCCATTGCCGGGGAGTTTGTCTTTGAGCCGGATACCGTTCCCGCCGGGGTAGTGCTGGGGCAGTATTTCCTCGTGTGTGGCTCTATCTTCAACGACGGCGTACACAAAGCCGGGGACGGCGATTTGATGGCCGAGACCTTTAACGGTACGGTGCAGCCTATGCGTGTGCCGCCCGCTTTTGCCGCGCTGGCCGAAAAAATCGACGCTTACGACAAGGCGCTCCCGTCCGGCGGCGTGTATGTATCTCAGTCCTTCGGCGGCTGGTCCGGCACGATGGCTACAGGCACGGACGGCCTGCCTGCAGACGGCAAGACCCGCTATAAATCCGAGATCAATCAGTGGAGGAAGATGTGACATGGTCAATCCGTTCACTGCATCCACCGTGATGCAGAGCTTTACCAAAAAATTCTGCTTCCAGACCCGCAGCTATGAGCCGGATGGCGTCGGCGGCTTTGTGTCCGGCTGGACGGACGGCCCGGAATTTGAGGCCGTAGAGCGCCACGACACCACCGTGGAGGCTCAGGTTGCAGAGCAGGCGGCTACAGCGTCCACCTATACGCTGCTGGTCAACACCGGTGTGCCGCTGGCCTTCCCGGACTACATCAAGCGGGTGAGCGACGGGCAGACCTTTCAGGTGACGAGTGCAGCCGATGAGGGCAAAGCCCCGCCGGAATCCGGCATGGGCCTGCGGGCCGTGAAGTGCAAAAAGGCGGTGCTGCCGTGATGGGTCCCTCTGAGAGCATCAACCGGGCGCTGAACACTTTTTTCAACGGGTTTGGCATCCCGGGCTATCTGGAAGACAACATCCCACCCAGCGCAACACTGCCGTACCTGACCTATCAGCCGACAATTCCCGGCGGCTGGAATGAGTCCGGCACCTTCCACGCCCGGCTTTGGTACCCGAGTGCCAAAGGCCGGACACCTATTTTACAGACCGAAGACAAGATAAGCGCAGCCCTTGCAGATAGCTTGACCATCGAATGCGAGGGCGGCGCTATTCTTTTGCGCAAAGGCAGCCCGTGGGCGCAGCCACTCGACAACCCGCCCGAGGGCTATCTGTGCGAATACCTCAATTTTGAGCTTACACGGCTTATCCCGTGAGAAAGGATCCTTTATGCCTGAAACTCTGGCAAAAAAGTTCGCGGTCAATGTGCTGACCCCGGATGCGTTCAAGAGCATCCCGAAAGGCTCCGGCAATCTGCTTTCCACATTTGATCTTTCCGCTCCCAAAATCGACAGCACCAATGTCGTGTGCGCCACGCAGGGCGGCGTGACCATCTCCTACAGCAACAGCATGGAGGATACGCTGGCCGACATCGACAACGCACCCACCAACACCAAGCAGGGCAATGAGGTCACCGGAACAACCGCCACCATCGCCTTTACCACTCCCAACGCAAGCCCCGACGTGCTCAAGCTGGCCATCGGCACGGCTGACATCGATGCGGACGACCCCACCCATGTGGTCCCCCGCATCGAGGCTGCCCTGAAGGACTACAGGGAGCTGTACTGGGTTGGCCCTATGATCGGCGGCGGCTTTCTGGTTTGCAAAATTTTCAATGCCCTTTCTTCCGGCGGCCTGAGCCTCAAGACGGCTCACCGCGGCGGAGGCTCCATGCAGATCACTCTCACCGGCTACGCCGACCTGGAAAATCCCACTCAGGCCCCCATGGAATTTTACTCGATCGTCAAGGCCCCGACCGGGGACTAAGGAGGACATATGCGCAATATCATCGATCTCGACGGCACCGAATACCTCAAGCGCACCTATGAGTGTGCGCAGGCTTATAAAAAGTACGTGGCAGACTCCGGCGTGATGGACATTCTGGGCCGCGAGCCGGAACTGACCGGCACGGAGACGGACGCAGAGCGGCTGGAAAAGCGCCGGGCGCAGGCTAACAAAAACGCCGTGGACATGACCAAGCTGCTTTACACGGACAAGGCAGACCTCACCCTCGGCATCCTGCCCCTGTTCGTGGTGCTGGACAAGGACGAGGAGCAGCCGCCTACCCGGGTGCTGGCCTCTGCCATGAGCCGGGCGCTCCGGGATGTGGATTTCATGGATTTTTTTCAGTCCTTGATGTGATCGGCGCGGACGGCTACCGGCGGCTGGTATCCACCATCCGGCTGGATATGCTCCGGCTGCTGGGCAAGCCGTACATCATGGAGCATATCCGCGCCGAGGTGCGCAGGCATCAGGAGGCGCAGCTTTTCCGGGACTATGTGGCCGACGCCATCGGGCAGTATCTCGGCATCCAGCCCCTTTACTCCGGGCTTGCATCCAAGCATTTCCCCCTGCTGCGCACCAAAGAAGACACCCGCACGGCGGAGCAGATCACCGCCGAAAATGCAAAGGCTCTGGCAGAGCTGTGCGGAGGAGGTGAAACGCCCTGAACATATTTAATCTGGAAGCGACTCTGTCGCTGGATGATTCCGCTTACCGGCAGAGCATCCAAAACGTGCAGAACAGCACCAAAAGGGCTGTCACGGAGCTGGGCTCCGAGTACAGCAAAGCGGCGCAGAAAGTTGCCGAGCTGACAAAGCGATACAACGAATCGGCTGAAAAGACCGGGCGCACCTCTGCGCAGACCAAGGAGCTGAAAGCCGCTCTGGCCTCTGCCCGAGCCGAACTGAAAGAGACCACCTCGGCTCTGAAATCAGCCAACATCGGCATGACGGAGTTTGGCGGTTCATCCGAGACCGCCAGCGGCTCTCTCACCGGAGCCATCACCAAAGCCAACCTGCTTACCGGCGTCATCTCCAACGTAAGCTCCATGGCCCTGTCTGCGGCCAAGGATTTTATCCAGACCGGTATCCAGTATAACGCCCAGCTGGAAAGCTACACCACTGGCTTTACCAACATGCTGGGCAGCGCTGAGGCGGCCAAAGCGGCCATGGACGCCATTCAGGAGGACGCAGCCCGCACTCCCTTTGACGTGGCGAGCCTGACACAGGCCAATCAGCTGCTCATCAGCGCCGGTGAAAATGCAGGCTACTCCCGCAAGGTCATCATGGCGCTGGGCGACGCTATTTCGGCTACAGGTGGCGGTAATGCAGAGCTGTCCCGCATGTCGGCAAACTTGCAGCAGATCGCCAACGTGGGCAAGGCGTCCGCCATCGACATCAAGCAGTTTGCCTATGCAGGTATCAACGTCTATCAGGTCCTGGCCGACTACACCGGAAAATCGGTGCAGGAAGTTCAGAAGATGACCATCAGCTATGATACTCTGTCTCAGGCCCTTATCGCGGCCAGCGAAGAGGGCGGACGATATTACAACGCCATGGACACCCAAAGCCAGACCATGAATGGCCGGGTATCCACGTTGAAAGATAACGTGAGCCAGCTGGCGGGTCTTATGACAAGCGATCTGAGCAGCGGAATCGGCGTGGTCATCGGCAACCTGAACAATATGGTGGTGGCTGCGCAGGACGCTTACAAAAAGGATGGGTGGAAAGGTCTCGGCGAAGCGATTCTCGGCCTGGACAACCCGATCAGCACCATCATCAGCAGTTTTGGCAGGCTGGGCTCGGCGGCTGTAAGCGCTCTGGATAGAGCCAGTTACGCCCTGAACAAGGCCCTTGGAAAAACTGCCTACTCCGATTATGACAGCTACGAGGATTACCGCACATCAACGGACCAGCAGAACTCCCGCGACCGCCGCAGGCAGGCAGCGCTAAATGGCGTTGGCATCAGCAACAAGAGCTGGTCTGAGCGGCAAGCTGAGCTTACTGCTGCCGCTGGCTCCGGTGGCAGCTCTATCGCTACTGGCGGCAGCGGCGGGAGCTCTTCCAGTGGAAAGTCTGGCTCAAGGTCCACCACCGAAACGGTCATTTCGTCCATCTCCAGAACGGCTACGACCACCGCTCAGAATGCTCTCGGCACCGTGACCACCAGCATCCAGACTCTGAGCGAAAAGGTCAAGGACAGTGCGGGCAGCATCAAAGACCGCATCACCGAGACCACCACCGAGACCGGCAAGGAGATGGTCAACGGAATCGAGACCACCTATAAACAGGTGGAGACCAAGGTCAACGGCGTGGTGACCAAAACCACAAAGACATACGACGATATGTCAAAAACGCTGGCGGCCACCCTGACCCGCACCACCAGCAAGGTAGAGGGCGGCGTGACCACAGCGATCCAGGAGGTCACCAAAAAATACGCCGACGGCTCCGAGCACATCGAAAAGACTGAGACCATCACCGAAGAAAACATCGTCGATGGCGTGGCCCAGACCACTAAAACCATCAACACCTATATCGACGGTGTGCTCCAGAACACCAAGGTCGACACCGAAGAGGCCGAAAAAAGCATTCAGGCTGCGCTTTCCCGCACCGAAAAGTATATCTCCGAGATCCAGGGGCAGTCTGACAAAGGCATTTTCGGGCTGGTAAAGTCTCTCTTTACTGACATCAAAAACAAAGACGGCAAGGCCATCGCCGGGGATGTGGTAAAGGTCATTTTCGGACAGGTGACGCAAGAGCAGCGAAACACCATTCTGAAATGGGCAGACGATGCAATGACCGCCATCAATGAGCACTACGCGCAGGGCGGCATTCAGGGGGCGCTGCAGAGCATTGCAGACCTCTTCAGCAACGACATCACCCCGGCAGTCAACGGCTCCACCAAAGAGGTGCAGAGCTTTGCCGCCGCCATGAAGGGCCTTTCCGGCACCGGAGGCTCTGGCGGCATCGTCAGCAGCATCCTCAAGCTGTTCGGCGGCGGTACAAAGGCTGCGGCGGCTGCCGGTGAAGCCGGGGCCGGGCAAGCCATTGCGTCCGCAGCGGGCGGAGCGGCCTCCTTCTTCCCGGAGTGCCTTGCTGTGCTGGCCGTCATCGCAGAGGGCGTTGTGGGCTTCAAGATGGGCCAGAACGCCCGCGCCCGCGAGGATTCTGGCGAAGAGCGCTCTTTGGGAAGCAAGCTTCTCTCCGGCGCGCTTCTGGCGGCCACCGGCCCTATCGGCTGGATCAGCTATTTCTTCGGCAAAAAGTTTGGCAAAAAGTCCTCGTCTTCGCCTGCTGCGGCAGAAAGCGCCTCGTCTGGTGCCATGAGCTATCTGGACATTCAAGACGCCTACTGGTACGGCAACGAGCGGGCTTTTGCGGGCTACGACTACCGCAGCGACCCCTTTACCTACAACCCCAACAACAATTCCGTCCCCAAATATCAGGCAGAGATACAAGCCCAGCTTGCAAAGCTGAGCACCGTAGTGGAGCAGTATCTGCCCGACGTGGCAAATCAGCAGATCGTGTTGGATGACGGCACCATTGTGGGCGCTCTCGCCCCCGGCATGAACGACCAGCTGGGCCATATCCAGATGCTTGCAGAAAGGGGTAACTGAGATGTACGAGATTTTTGCGTATCCCTACGGTGACCCCGAAAACAAGCTGACCGTCTATCAGCCGGGCAACCGACAGGCTGTGGTGCTGTCGCCCAAGCTTACCCGCGAGGTGAGCAAGGGCGGCAGCCTTACTTTTACCATGCTGCGCACCCACCCCTGCTACGAATCCATGCAGAAGATGTCCACCGCTGTGGCGGTGCATCAGGACGGCAAGGAGATATGGCGGGGCCGGGTGCTCAGCCACGAAGCCGACTGGCTCAACCGCCGGGTCATCTACTGCGAGGGAGCTCTCAGCTATTTCAACGACAGCTGCATTACCCCCTTCAACTACGAGGGCAAGCTGAGAGATTTTTTAGAATACCTCATCAAAGCCCACAACTCCCAGATCTCCGGCGGCAATGGCTACGAGGAGCAGACCAGCTACGACAAGATGAAAAAGTTTGAGCTGGGAAGGGTGACTGCCGCCCTCGGCGACCTTGTGGTGAGCTACGGCGACCGCAACCAGTACGGCGTGGGCGAGGACTACGGCAGCACATGGGACATCATCAGCAAAATGGTGCTCAAGACCTACGGCGGCTACGCTTACTGCACCTATAACTCCACCACCGGCATGAACGTGCTCAACTACTGCGACCAGGCATACGAGGCTGACCGGCAGACCGCCCAGAACATCGAATATGGCGTGAATCTGCTGGATTTCACCGAAAAGACCGACACCAACGACCTTTTCACTCGTATCTGGCCGATGGGCAACAAGCACACTGTCGAAGAGACCAAGACCCAATGGAAGTACAAATTCCTCTGGTTTAAGTGGGGCTCGACTACTGTGACGACCGGCACCCACGAAGAGCGCTACGGCATCAACGGCACGAGCCAGAGCGCCGTGGACAAGTACCTCCCGAAGAAGGGCTACAGCTGGAATCGGGAGTACGGATGGATCCAGAACGACGAGGCCGTGAAAAAGTTTGGTGTGGTCTCCAAGATCAGGGAGTTTGACACGGACAGCAGCGACGCCACCTTTGCCGCCGCGGTGCAGGACCTGGAAAAAAACGACCTCATGACCATGAGCTATGAGGTCAAGGCCGTTGACCTTGTGGATGCGGGCTATGATACCGAGCGGCTGACCTTTGCCAGCTTTGCCCATATCATCAGCAAGCCCCACAGCATCGACGTGATCATGCTCTGCACCAAGCTGGTGGAGCCGCTCGACCACCCGGAGAAGAAGGAGTACACCTTTGGCATGACCCGGCGCACCCTCACCGACCGGGCCGTGGCAAATCTGGGCGTGACCAACGAGCTCTCAGAAAAGACGGCATCCACCAGCCGGTATGCAGGTACAACGCAGATAGACACCACGCAGGCGGGCAAAACTGCCAGCGATTTCATCGACTACGCCCCCGCCTCCGGTATGACCGTTGGACACGCCAGCATCACGGCCAACATCCACTTTGGGACGGACGGCCTGACATTCTCCGGCGTGAAAAACGGCAGCGAGCTGCAAAGCTGGTCGGGCTCCACCTTTGCGGCCCAGACCACGAGCACAGACCTCTCCGGCTATGCGGCGGTGCTGCTCACCTACGACGGAGACGCCGCAGCGTGGGCTGCCGCCGGGGGCAGTGGCCGGGCCTTTGCGGTGCTGCCGGTGAACGGCAAAACCTACTCCATCCTCTTCCCCGGCGCTTTGGCCCAGCGGCGGGACGTCACAGCGTCCAAAAGCGGCGTGACCTTTGGCAGCGGATACCGACAGACGGCGGCAGGCGCATGGGTGCAGGATGATACTGCCTGCCGCCCGGAGGCGCTGCAGGGCTTTATGTAAAGGAGCGTGATTTTTATGGGCAAGCTCATGGGGGCAAAAATCGGCTCTCTGCACACCTTGGACGACCTCGGCCTTTACCTGTTGGTTGGCAGCCCGCTCATCTCCGGCGCAGAGCCGGACAAAAAGCTTGTGCAAGTGCCGGGCGGCGATTTTCTGCTCGACCTCACCCGGGCTGTGGACGGCAAAGTACACTACCTCCAGCGCACCATCCGGCTCGACCTTAAATGTAAGGCTCCGCCGGATGAGCGCCGCAAGGTGCAGAGCATCCTCGAAAACGCCTTGCAGGGGCAGTGGCTGCGCTGCGTACTGGACGAGGACCCGGCCAACTTCTGGGTGGGCCTGTGGACAGTGTCGCCCCAGAGCAGAGACCGGCATACCGGCACATTTTCCATCACTGGCACCTGCAATCCCTACAAGTACAATGCCACCGCCTACGCGGGTGCAGACTGGCTGTGGGACGATTTTTATTTTGATGAGGACGTCATCTATGACGAGCCTACGGAGGTAAAGAGCCTGTGAACAAAACTTTTGAAGAAAACATCAACGACATCCGCAAGGCAAAGCGGGGCGTTGAGGTGCGGGAGGCGATGGCCGAGAGCCTTGAGTATGTGGAGGGCTTTGCCTCCACCGCTACCCAAAAGGCAGAGGAGGCCGCAGCCAGCGCCAAAACTGCCGCTGAGGCCAAGGAAGCTGCCGCTTCCTCTGCCCGGACCGCAGGACAGCAGGCAGGCATTGCCACGCAGCAGGCCGAGACTGCCACACAGCAGGCCGAGGCCGCTGAAAGCTCCAAAGCTGCCGCTGCGGAGTCTGCCAAGCGGGCAGAGCAGTTTGCCAAGGAGACCGAGGGCCGGGTCACCACCGACCCCACCCTCACCATCTCGGGCGCTCCCGCAGACGCCAAAGCCACCGGCGACCGCATCAACGCTATCAAAATCGAGACCGACAAGACCCTCACCATCTCCGGCGCTGCTGCGGACGCTGCGGCTGTAGGCAGCATCGTACTGCCCCGGGTGGTGGTGCAGACGGAAGCGGGAAGCACCGTCACCGCAGTCAGCGGGGACAAAAAGGTAACTGGCACGGCCACCGGGGGCAGCTTTTCTGCGGCCCTGCCCCACGACGGAGAGTGGACTGTCACCGCCACGCTCGGCACCGGCGCGGCCACGGAGACGGTGCAGGCGGAATACTGCCGCACCAAGACCCTGACCCTGACCTACTACACCCTGACTGTGACGGTCAAGGCGGGCAGCACCGTCACCGCCCAGTGCGGGGACAAGACCGTCTCCGGCACCGTGCCGGAGAGCGGCAGCGTCAAGCTGTATCTGCCCATCGCTGGCACGTGGACGGTAACGGCCACTCTGGGCGACGAAACCACCACCGCCACCGTGGAAGTCACCGAGTACAAGGACTACCCCCTTGAGCTGGCCTACGTCCACATCTACGGCGCAAGCTGGGACGGCACCAGCACCACCAAGTGGAGCCGCACCGACGAGGCAGCGGAGTTTACCGACCCTGTGCCGTATGTCGCGGGCGCAAAGAGCTACGGCAGTCCTTTTGATACCTTGCAGCCTTGGGCGGGTATGGTAAAGAGCGAACGCACCGGCGGCACGATGGTGGCTATCCCCAAATTCTGGTATAAACTGGAGCAAAATGGCGCTGGCATGACTATCCAAATTGCCGAACGCGCGGTAGAGGGTTACAGCGTCAGCCCTGCCCACATGGGCAGAGGCGACGGCCACGGAGAACGGGACGTGGTGTATATCGGCAGATACCACTGCAACAGCAGCTATAGGAGCGGCACCGGCAGCCCCAGGGCGAACATGACCCGCTCCTCTGCCCGGGCGAACATCCACGGCCTCGGCTCTGCCATCTGGCAGTGCGATTTTGCTATGAGGTTTACGCTCTGGCTGCTGTACATCGTCGAGTTCGCCGACTGGAACAGTCAGGCGAAAATCGGCTATGGATGCAGTCCGAGCAGCAACGCCTTTACGATGGGTTATACCGACTCGATGCCGTATCATACCGGCACCGATCAGAGCAACCGGGCCGCCTACGGCGGTACGCAGTACCGCAACATCGAGGGCCTGTGGGATAACGTGTTGGACTGGTGCGATGGCTGCTACTACAACAGCAACGGCCTGAACATCATCCTCAACCCCGCAAACTTCAGCGACAGCAGCGGCGGCACGGCGGTGGGCGTTCCGTCCAATGGCTGGCCGTCCGCATTCAGGGTCAAGGCAAACGGCGACTTCCCGGTGTTTATCCCCACATCCGCGTCTGGTAGTGACGCAACGTACTCGTGCGATAACTGGAACTTCAGCTCGTCGGAACCGTGCCTCTGCGTCGGTGGTAACTATAGCCACTACTCCGACTTTGGTTTGTTCTACGTCCGCTGCGACGCCGCGTCGCGCTTTTACGAGTACATCGGCTGCCGCCTCCAGGAACTCCCCAACGGGGGAGTCTGAGGGGGCCGCAGCCCACTCAGATGATTGCGCCGTAAGGCGCTGAACTTTTTGGGACTGCCTGTGCATTGCCGGTGTTTTTTGTTCCCGGGCTCGTGCGATAACTGGAACTTCAGCTCGTCGAACCCGTGCCTCTACGTCGGTGGTAACTATAGCCACAACTCCAACTATGGTTTGTTCTACGTCAACTACAACAGCGCGTCGAACTATAACGGGAACATCGGCTGCCGCTTCCTTTTTTGATATTTCTAACCTCACATATTCTTGGCACAGACAGCCGCACACCCCACGGTGAAGATAGGCATTTTGGGAGCGGGCTAGTACACCCCGCAAGGGGCGCTGGAACGTCCGTACAGCTAAAAGGAGGGTATCCCAATGAAAAGGGCTGGAAAGCTCTTTGATACGCTAATATCAGACGATAATCTGTTGCTCGCCATCGATGAAGTCAACCGCACCCACCATTGGTGCAAGGGCCACCGCCCCAACACCTGCACGGCGTGGGTGGAAGAAACCAAAGCGGAGCGGGTGAAAGACCTGCGCCGTATGCTCATCAAGGGCTTTGAGCCGAAACCGCCCCATGTCTCCCAGCGCTGGGATACCAGCGCCCGGAAGTGGCGAACCATCAGCGAACCGGCGCAGTGGCCGGACCAGTATGTGCATCACGCCCTCATTCAGGCGCTGCAGCCGAAGATGATGCAGGGCATGGATTTCTACTGCTGCGGGAGCATCCGTGGCCGGGGAACGGAGCGGGAGAAGAAAGCGATCGAGCGCTGGATGAAGTATGACCGAAAGGGTACGAAGTACGAGTTTTGCGGGGACATCCGCCACTTTTACGACAGCCTGACCCCGGAAGTCGTCATGGCCCGGATGCGGCAGCTCTACAAGGACTGCCGTGTCCTCGACCTCATCCGGCGCATCATCCGGGACGGCGTAAAGCTGGGGACGTACACTTCCCAGTGGTTCGCCAACGCCGTCTTACAGCCCCTTGACCGGCTCATCCGGGAGAGCGGCTATTGCAAACACTACGCCCGGTACATGGACAACATGACGGCATTCGGTCCCAACAAACGCAAGCTGCGGAAGCTCCGCTTACTGGTCGAAGACTGGCTTGACGCCCACGGCCTGCAGCTCAAGGGCGACTGGCAGGTGTTCCCGGTGGCAAAACCGCAGCGCAAAGAGCCGCTGCTCCCGCCCCGGCGTGGCTATGAGCGCACCAAAGGCCGCCTGCCGGATGCCGTAGGCTATCGCTACGGCAGAGGGTACACCATTCCCCGCAAGCGGAATCTGCTGCACATCAAGCGGGCGCTGGCGCGGTATCGCAAGCGCAGGAGGCAGGGGAGGCCCATCACGCCCAGAGCGGCAGCAAGTCTGCTCTCGCGCCTCGGACAGCTCCGGCACTGCAACAATTATCATCTCTATCAATGGCTGTTTCGGGGAGAGCGGGTCGTCCGCGACCTGAAGCACGTCGTCCGAGAGCATCGGAGAAAGGAGAACCTGACGTGGACTATGTTTTTGGCACAGAGGGCGGCGCTGAAGTCCTCAAGACCATCGGCGACGCTCACACCGGTCTGACCGGCTACCACCAGCTTGAGCGGGAGTATCCCGACCAGACCATCACCGACAGTTTCCGGGTCATCCGCAAGCTGCGCAGCGCGGAGGACGCGGAGGGGCGCTGCTATGACTGGTACGAGATCGACCGCCACTACCGGATGACCGACAAGACCGGACCCGTGGCGGAGCAGCTGGCAAAGACTGCCGCAGAGATGGAGGACGCCCTGTGCGAGCAGGATATGGAATCACAGGAGCGGCTGGCGACTATCGAGGACTCGCTGTGCG